>Ga0193963_1000570_pt1 | contig 19174 bp, 30 predicted proteins | sample FB_6_MG_FD_140359 | JGI IMG/M metagenome (GOLD analysis project Ga0193963, IMG submission 140359) | Microbial mat bacterial communities from the Broadkill River, Lewes, Delaware, United States - FB_6_MG | ecosystem: Environmental > Aquatic > Freshwater > River > Microbial mats | place: USA...
GCCTGGAATCCTCTAGAATTATGGGTAAGCCTATCTCTGGAGTCGCTGAAGAGGTAAAAAAAAAGACGAAAAAGAAGAGCCTGAGTTCACTACTTGGGAGATTATTTCAGAGGACTGCATAGGAGAGCTGGGCTTAAGATACGAGGATCTTTATACGTTAACTATTGGTGAGTATCATATCAAAATGAGAGCCTTTAGAAGGAATCAGGATCGGGAATGGGAAAAGCCTAGATATTTAGCATTTGAGGCTATACTTGGAAATCCTAACATTAAAAAGTCGGACAAGCCAAGAAAGCCAAGTGACCTATTCAGATTAAGCACTGATATAATCATAGAGATTACAGCTACTAAGGTGACCGGCAAGCAAGCGGAAACGATCAAAAAACTAGGATTCACAGTACCTAAAGCATTTATCAAAGATGAGTAATATAATTAGTAGAATGTTTGTTTCGTTAGGTCTTAAGAACGAAAACTTCAAGAAAGGCTTAAAAGACTCGGAAAAGCAAACAAAAAGTTTTGGGAAAACAATAGGTGCGATAGGTGGAATGATCGCTGGAGCTTTCGCCATAGGGAAACTAACATCTTTTTTCAAGGAGTCATTTAAGCTGTACGGAATACAGGAAGATGCAGAAAGAAAACTGAGAGCGCAAATAGAGGCTAATGGTAAGGCGGCACAATCAACACTAGACGAGTACAAGAAGTTCGCAAGTGGACTACAAGCCGTTACAACCGTTGGAGATGAAACAAGTCTTGGGCTTTTACAAGTTGCTGAGTCAATGGGTGCAACAACACAGCAGGCAAAAGATGCTGTCAAGGGTTCTATTGGATTATCAAAGGCTTTTGGTATATCCATGGACACGGCTTTAAGGGGCGCAATATTAGCACAACAGGGCCAATATGAGATGTTGCAAAGATACATTCCTACCTTAAGAACTGCCAGTACCGAAGCTGAGAAACATGCCATTTTACAAAAAGCCATGGCAGATGGGTTCAAGGTTGCTACCGCCGAGGCTGGATCATCCATAGGTAGATTAACACAGCTTAGTAATACATATGGTGATTTGCGTGAGAAGATTGGACAGGCAATAGGGGAGAGTAATATATTTAAAACAGCTCTTTCAGAACTAAGAGGGTTGCTGGCTAGCCTAGGTAGTGACGTGGATAAGGATGGCGCTGAGAATATATTTGAGTCGTGGGAAAAACAAGGCCTGTTAACTGCTGAATTTATAAATGATCAAATAGATAAAATTGGTAATCAGGTCACAAAGCTAGGTGATTCAAAACTTCAGATACTAGAGGAGAATAAATGGGAGGATATCCAGAAGAGGTTTTTGGGTATGGAGACAAGTGGTGACGTTCTTAATAAACAAATAGAGGATAGATTAAAACTTGCTGACTTGCTTAATGCAAAACTTAAAGAAATAAAACCTATTAGTGATGATGGCGATTTAATTAAACCAGAAGTAAGAAGCATAGAAACATTGAAGGCTGAAATAAAAGAATATCAGGATGCCTCTAAAACTGCAACGGGCGCAGACTTAGTTTTTACTAATAATAGAATAACAGCATTAAAAGAAGAACTTAAAGTATTAAAAGAGCTGAAGTTTGTAAAAGGCGTTGATAATTTCGCATCTACAGGGATAACTAAGCCTGATGCAATACAATCATCACGCAGGGATCCTGTCCCTTTGCCTAAACAAAAGGAAGTAGATAGGCTTAAATCGCAATTAGCTGGACTAAAGATAAGCTTATTGCTAGCTGATGGTAAATCAGAAAAGGCTGCACTTAAAAGTCAGATAAGCGCATTTGAATCTAAGTTGATTGCTGAAGAAACAGGATTTGAAATTCCTGTTAAATTAACCACTGAAGGGACTCTCGCGAATAGTGAAGGATTTAAGGCTATGCAAGATAGCTTGCGAAAATCATTGCTCGAAACACAAAATCAAGTAATGAAGACCCAGAACGCCATGAGTGCTTACGGCTCCGTGATGGGTTCGGTTGGTCAAATTGCAGCCGATTCAGGGGATCAGCAACTTGCTACTATAGCGAATGTGGTATCTACGACACTACAGGGAGTTGCTCAGATTATAGCAATAAGACAATCAGAAGCAATAGCCAATGTGGCAGCAAACGCACTAGCCGCCCCTTGGTATTTATCCCCTGGAATCTTAGCCGCAGGATTAGCTACGGTTGCATCTATATTTGGAAGCCTTAAAGGTGGTTTTGGCGGCGGTGGCGGCGGCGGAGCTGCTGTCACATCTATCGATACTAGAGGGGTTCAAAGTCCTACAACAAATAGGGATGGCATGGGTAGATCAGCCAATCTACAGACTCAAAATGTCAAAGTTGAAGTGGTCGGAACAATCAAAGGCAAAGATATTGCATTGGCAAATAATCAAGGTCAAAAACAACTCAGAAGATAATGGCATATAATTTAAAATACTTTAACGAGTTTACGTCACGACACTTTAAAAGGCTTGTAAGAGTTGAAATATTAGAGCGTGATTATGCGGGATCTTCTGAGCAGATTAAAATGGGTGCAACTATCAGCCTATCTAACTCAGGAGATGGTAGAGAAGAGCCAATAAAGAAACTAACGGCCTCACTCAGATTATTAAGTGAAAGAAATTTTCAATTTGAGCATTTATTCACGGCTGACGATAGAAAGTATTTGGTAAAAATCGAGCGTAATGGACAGACTATATTTAGAGGCTTTCTCGAGTCTGATTCGTATTCTGAACCTTATTATTCGTGGAAAAACTACACAGTTAATCTAACAGCTCGTGACAATCTCGGGAGACTAGAGGACATTCCATATTTAGATATTAATGGGGATAGAGTTACTGGGCTTGAAAGCGCATCTGATATAATTGATAGAGCTTTACTGAATACTGGATATCAATTATTGAAAAGTAACAAGATAGGCATAAAATCTAGTGATATGGGTGCTGGTAGCACTTTAAGTCAAACATATATAAACAATGATGCGTTTTGGAACTTCGAAGATAACGAGCCATTGAGCTGCTTGGATGTAATAACTAATATTATTCAAGGATTTGGATCTCAATTGAGACAGATTAGCAATACATGGCAAATCGTGGATCAGGCGAGTTTTTATGATCAACCAACAGTACAAGGCAATAGTGCTTCTTTCCCAAGTTATTTAGCTGATAGATTAAACTTTCCTTTAGTTGAAAAAGCTTTCAAGTGGATTAATCGAGATGCTGAAATGACTGTATTACCAGCTTGGAAGGGGTTTGTTATAGATCAGTTAATGAATAGAAAGAAGTCTTTTTGCACCTCGATGCCAGAATATACTGACTATAATGACTCTGGATTAGTTAATTCAGATGGCGATATTCTATATACAATAAATGGATGGTCAACAGTACCGATTATTGACTTAGGCGGCGGAATTGGAACGGGGGGTTTTGTTAGAGATCCAAACGACCCAGCTTTAATAATACCAAATGGTAGCCCATCAAATGTAAATACATCAATTAATGTTCCTATTATAACAAGTTCCGTCAAGTATTTATTTAGATTCTTCGCAGGAGAACCAGCATACGATGGCATTATGACAATAGTTATAACTATTGGCGACCAGATATTAGTTAAAGATGGATGGAAGACTGTTGAGCCAGGGGATGTTGGGATTGAATTTACTACTACAAAATCATCCAATAGTACGGATTATCGTGAGTTTACTGTATTTAGTGATGGTGTGCCAATTAGTGGGCTTTTAAACATTCAGATTACTGGATACACTAGTTTTTATGAATACCCATTAAGATTAAGGAATTTAGATGTGAGCATTGTTAGTGATAATCCTGCGGGTTCACTGCCCAATATACAGACTATAAAATCCACGATTAATGACAATAACAATATATCAGAAAGTTTTGATTTAAATATAGGCCAAGTCCCCAATATTGGTAACGCCTCTCTGGCTTATGACAATGGGTTATTTACGAGCGCAGGAGTCGCACAAGTAGATTGGAAGCGAGAAGGAGATACGACAGCCGAGAACCTTTTAAAGAAGGTTGCAATAGGTTATGATTTGCAAAATAGGCAGCCAGCTCGACAAGTTAACGGTACTGTCATTTGGGATTGGGATTTATGGACAAATATAGACGATCAGAATAAGCGATTAATGATTAATTCGGCCGATTGGGATATGAACACAGACGAGATGAGCGCAGAGTTTGTTGAGGTTTTCGAATATAAAAACACAGTAGGTGGTTTCGATGATGGTTTCGATGACGGACTTGATAATTCAGATGCGGCAGACTATAAAACAAATACTACTTTTACATTAACTGAAAAAACAGAATAGACATGAGCTTAAAAGACGATATTAAAACATTACAAGCGGCGCTAATACCTGATAATATAACAGGTTTAGTTAGCCCTAAAGATGTTAGGGATGCTTTAGCATTAACGCTTGATAACCTTAGTAATCTAGGGTCTAATTACTACGGCACTGTAGTTCCAACAAGTGCGGCTATTGCAGGAGTTGAAGAGGGGGCAACTGTTTTGCCATTAGAAAATGGAACTTATACTAACTTCAACAATCTCATAATCAGCGAAGAGTTGTGTGTGTTTGAATATTCTGGTGGAAACTGGACTAAAAAGCCAATAACGGCTATAAATGATAAAATAAAAGAATTAGATTTTCAGCTATTACGATCAACTGATATTATTGAAGATTCAATTAATGCAGGTTTTTTTATAGATAACACAGGCAATCCAGTCGCAATGAGTGGATATTCCTACAATATATACAGCGTAACAGACTTGACGAAAAAACATTTTTTCAGTGCTGGACTTGGAGGGGGCGGAATTAGTGTAGCTCATTTCTTCGGCTCTGGTGGTTCTTATCTTGGTAATCAACACCCGATAACAACACCAGAAGAAATTACAAATGAACTTATTATATTTCCAGTTGGAACTGAGGTTGTAAAAATCAACTCCAATAGTCTAGTTTTTGAAACTAGCTTAATTTTTGTAACACCTATAAATGTATCTGACGAGCTTGATTTAATAGATGATCAAATAGAAGTTATACCAGAACTTGAAGCTTCTTTAGCGCGAAGAAATAATATAATCAATGATGGAACTGAAGATGGCTTTATAGATGGCTCTGGAAACATAAACACAACTTTCCCAGGTTATTTCCACAATGTCTATCCTGTTATAGACACAACTAAAGACCATTTTTTCTCCTCGAAGTTGAGCGGAGGAGGGATTAGTATCTTACATTTTTTTGGTTCGGGGGGTTCTTATTTAGGTAATCAGTTTGCCGTCACCACCTCTTTAATATTCACCGATGAACCTGTAGTGTTGCCCGTAGGTACTGAGGTCGTGAAGATAAATTTCAACGACCCCTCGTTTGACGTTGCATTAAAATATGATGCTATCATAAACGCCTCAGATGAGATTGGCGTTTTAAATGTAACAGTTCAGGAGGTTGTAAATAAACTACCTGATTCAAATATAGAATTCACTAAAAGAGATTCAGAGTTTTGGATTCGCTCAAAGTATAGCGACACTCAAGATTTGCTCGCTGTGTATTTAATAAATTTTCTTAATAAAAACGTAGCACCTTTCAAGTCAAGCATAGGGTTAAACTCTTTAACAAGTCAGCAGCTTAGAGACTCTACTGATGATCATATAACATTTGACTCTGAAGGCCCATTCTTAACTTCTAATTATTGGTTTATAAATGGCTCTCACGGGTATTTAATACCTAAAGTGACTTCAGTAGGACACGATAAAGATGTAACAGATTTAAATTCTGATTGGGCTGATACTAATTTAAAAGAGTTTAAGTTAATAAAAATTGATGGTGATGATTTGTATTTTGCACCGAAATTAACAGTTGATGGTGCTGGGGTTGGTAAAGATTCTAGCGATTACACAGCAGGGTATAATGTCACAAATTTAACTCACGTATCAGGAGCGACACACACGGGATTAATTACAGCAGATTCTAGTACAGATTTTCAATGGCATCCAATAAATACAGACATAAAGAAAAAGTATTTATGTGATAATAAAGAAATTACAGAAAATGGGACCTATTTATGTTCCGAGGTTACGGTTGTTGATACACATGATTTGTTTAATCCGATTAGTATTACGCAATGGGAGCCGTCTATAGTTGGTGATAGATGGGTAAGGTCAATTTTTACACATAAATTCAACGGCTTATCATGCACTATTAATAATTCAATTGAATTATCCTATACTATGTGGTATGAGTATTACGGAGGATTTCAGCCAATGGGGTTAAGAACAAACGGAGCTTATGATCCTTTTATCTTTATTCCAAAAGTAAAGCCAGCAACAGATCCTGTAAAAATTGATGTTGATTGGAAATACCCGCAGAATTGCGGTGTGCCCAATCAGGATTGGGCCAAGACCACATTTGAAGTTAACGCCTCAGATTTAATTGATGTTAACGACATACCAGATAGAATTATTCAGTACCATCAAAACACAGGTGATCAGTCTTATTTATTAGGATTTGCGGCTGGATATTCTCTTTTGAGTTCTAACACTGTAAACAGCGTTAGAAAATTAAATACCTCAAGAGCTTTCGGATTTGCTCAGGATTCTAGGAACAAATTCTATGTGAGAGCGTTAAATAGTGGCGGCACAATAGGTGATGTTTTACCCTCTGGATTTATGGCGAATTACACAATGTATTATAGTTATTTTAATCCTTCTGAAAATGAGGCTAAGGTTTATTGGTATAAAGAGGGCTTGAATTATATTGTCTATATTCACGCTCATTCTGAACTAACAAACAGCAAAATTAATTTACCTGAATTTCTTGAAGGAAGAATTGCTTCAATAGTTGAAAAGACTTCTGGTTCAGATTTGGTGACTGATACGGTGATTGATGGTTCTGTTGTTGTTAGTCTTTCAAATGATGCAAATTACATTGTTTTAAAATTCTAAGACAATGAAAGATTCAGAAATATTAAAAGGAATAAGAAAGTATTTTAGTTTAAAGATATGCCAACATTAACGCCTTATAGATGAATGTAGATTATATCAAATCGTGTAATCTACATTCACAAATAATTAACTATCTTTATAAAAATTAAAAATTCTATTATGAAAAAATTAAATTTGAATTATTGCAAGGAAGAGGAAATTAAAGAAGAGGAACCAATCAATCCGATTCCTGATGAAGGTCCAGACGTTAAATAAAATAAAGAACTTCACATCATTAGCCGCATCCGTTCAATCGGTAGCGGCTTTTGTTGTGTATTATTTTGTAGCTATAAATTATCACATCAAATTAAAAGAGATTTACTTTCTTGGAGTTACAATTAATTTCGCTTTTATATTCGGTTTACTTTTTATACTTTTATGTAACAAATACGTTAGAGCCGTATTATTAGGGTGTAGCTCATTCTTTTTTGGGATATCTATAACTTATATTATAGATTGGATTAAGTCGCCTAAACCTTCATTAAATCATGTTTACGAATGTTTATTCTTTGGGATTGGCATTTCAATCTTAATAATATTATATAAATGGACGCTTCAATTTTATCAGTCGGCACGCAAGAATGGCTAAGTAATACAATATTCCCCATACTAATGATCGTTGTGCCTGTATGGGTATTTCTAAGTACCACGCATAAGGCAGCAATGAAAGGGAAGGTTGACAAAGAAACCTATAATGCGGAAATTGAGGCCGTAAAAAAGGACATTAAGGAAGCGAAAGAGGGTAATATCCAACTAAAAAAAGAAATTAAGGACGACCTGTCATATATCAGGCAAAGACTAGATCAGGTCGCAGATCTAAATAAAGGAGCTTAACGACTCTTTCTTTTATTCCAATTCCCCGAAAAACTTTCCTGAGTAATCCCATTTATCAATAGGTGTAATTCTAAATTCTATTCTCGGATCTTTAGCATCTTTAAACTTTAGTGCTTTTATGTAGACGCATTTATTATCGTTTTTAAAGGCTTTTAATTTTTGCAGACAGTCCAATATAGCTTTTAACGATCCGTCTAAATCTGGACGCTTAGAATCGTAATAAACGACACATTCAAATCTAAACTCACTCTCAATATTCATATTGCGGTATTTCCTACACTGCAACATGAATAATTTCTCATAAGCTAACATCTTGGGAGATTTAACAAGCCTATTATTTACGATCCTGTAACTGTTTGATTTACTAGGGATATTCCCTTTTATTACTTCTATTGGATTTTTCATACTCAAAGATAATTTATTTTATTTTAATGTTCGCTTTGCATATGAATAAAATTACTTTATATTTGCATATACTTAATTAAATAGCAAATCAGATGAGAAAGAGTTTTTCAGAGAAAATAGAGGCAGCATTATCAGAACAAGGACGTACAAAAACATGGCTTGCCGAAAAGCTAGGGATCCACCAGCAAGCAATATATAAAAAGTTAAAATCGAATACTTTTAGTATTGCTGAGATTTATTTAGTGTCTGACTTATTAAATTTAAAGTCAAATTAAAGTCATGGCAGAGGGGAAAAGCTCCTTTATCTTATATTCTGATAGTCGGGAAATGATAGAGGCATTAACGGACGAGCAAGCAGGAAAGCTATTAAAACATATATTCAAGTACGTTAATGACGAGAATCCAATGTGTGAAGATCCATTTGTAAACCTGTCTTTCATGCCTATAAAACAGTATCTTAAAAGGGATTTAAAAAAATGGGAAGGTAAGCAAGAGCAACGTAGAGCAGCAGGGAGGCGATCAGCTGAAGTTCGTAAACAAAATGCAACGACCGTTAACGACCGTTCAATTTCGTCTACTGTTAATGGTAATGTAAGTGGTAATGGTAATGTAAGTGGTAATGGTAATGTAAGTGGTAATGGTAAAAAAGAAGTAGATAATACTCCAATTGTTCCAATTGAAGAACAAGAATTTTATCTGACTTCAAAGAAGAAAAAACTTTCAGGAAAGCGGTTAGAAACATTCAAAATCTTTTGGGATAAATTTAACTACAAAACAGGGAAAGCAGAAGCGGCTCAGGCATGGTTAGACATTCCAACACTAAACGAAGCTATATGTTGTACAATATATAAATCGGCAGAGCTTGAGGCAAATAAAAGGCCTATATTGCGAGAACAAGGTTCCACTCCTAAAATGGCATCGGGATGGATAACAGCACGAAGATGGGAAGATGAGCCAGAAACACAAACATCACAGAAAATTAACTTTATTTAATTATGCAACCAAAAAAACCACCGCAAGCAGTCGAATTAGAAACAGCCGTATTAGGCGCTCTACTTCTAGAGCAATACGCATTTGAGAAAGTAAGCGAAATTATAAATGAAGATTCATTCTATAAACCTGCACACTCTAAGATATATTCAGCTATTAAATATCTTAATGCGAATAATCAACAGGTAGATATTTTAACCGTATCAGATAGGCTTAATTTCACTAAAGAGATTGATTCTGTTGGAGGCATGTTTTTTGTTCAGAATCTAACTACCAATGTCGCTAATGCAGCGCATATAGAAAATCATGCTAGAATAATAGCTCAAAAATTTATACAACGTGAATTAATCCGGGTGTCTTCTATTATTCAATCTAAGGCTTTTGCAGATATCGACCCGTTAGAATCTATTCAGATTTGGGATGAAATGGTCCAGCTTATGGACCGGGTAACCGGGAACGAATCACAAGGGCGTAATGTTTCAAGCGTTGCAACAGATTCAGTACTGAGATATCAAGATCGTAAAAAATTATTTCTATCCGGTAAGATTGCCGGGATTCCTTCTTTCTCCGGAGCGATTACAGATCATACGAACGGTTGGCAAGGCGGTAAACTGATAATAATTGCAGCACGTCCGGGAATGGGTAAAACAGCCTATGCGCTTCAAGAAGCTAAGGCAGCAAGTAAAGCCGGCAAGCATCCTTGTTTCTTTTCTTTGGAAATGGATGATGTGAGTTTGGCCGATAGATTATTAATTGCAGAGGCTGAAGGTTTAGATTCTTATGCTGATGATGGATACAGTAAAAGATTTTTAAAGGGTAATTTATCGCAGGAAGAAGAGGAGCGTTTGAGTTTAGCACATAGAAATTTACAAGAGCTTAATTTATTTATTGATGATAAAGCAGGGTGTAACCTCAATTACATTTCTAAGGTTGCCAGGAGCTTGAGAAAGAAAAATAGGTGTGATATGATCCTTATTGACTATTTACAACTATTAACCGCTTCAGGAAAGAAGCAAAATAGAGAGCAGGAAGTTTCTGAAATGACAAGGGGCCTTAAGTTATTAGCTAAAGAGCTAGATGTTCCGGTTTTCGTGTTGGCCCAATTGAATAGAGAGGTTGAAAAGCGACCCGGGAAACAGCCTATTATGGCAGACCTTAGAGAATCAGGGAGTATCGAACAAGATGCAGATGCGATTATATTTGTGTTTAGACCTAGATATTACATTCAACAAGAACCGGATTTTGAAGAATTAATAAAAACGAATACTTCTGCAAGGTATCCGGATGTAGATTGGAATGAGACTACAATATTAAACTTTGCAAAGGACCGGGCTAATGGCCCAAATAAGATACTGGTGGAAGTGAATAAATCTTGTACTACATGGAAGGACACAAAAGATTATATCACAGATAAAAGGCGTTTTGATGATACTTTTGAAGTTTCAGACCCGAGCGCAGGGCTAGAGAGTAATTTAGAATTTTAAATAATTAACCTAAACATTATGTATGAACAAACAGTTGAAAAGGTGAAGCTCCTCATAAAGTCGAATCAAATTGAAGAAGTAGTAACTGCAACTAATGGCACAAGGAAAGTGACTTTAAAGTTGAAATCAGGCGGATCAATCAGATTCTTTGGAGAAGAAGCAAAGGAAGTATTATTAACGACAAATAGATATTAACAAACCCAAAAATTAAAAGGATGAAAAAAGAGGATTTATATAAAGCTGCGATTGAAAAATGGGGCGTAGTTTCACAAGTAGAAATGGCAGTCGAGGAATGTTCAGAACTTATTCAGGCTATTCAGAAAGTAAAGCGAAGTAATACTATATAAACAAATATGCACGTTTGTGAAGAGATCGCAGACGTTGAAATAATGATAGAGCAATTAAGATACATTTTCGATGTTGATTTAATAGATCAATTTAAGTCCGAAAAGTTAGAACGATTAGAAAAAAGAATAAATGTTCTACAACATGCCACGAAATTTTAACATGCCGACCAAATAATATACTTTTGAATCAAACAAAACCCAGAAACTATGAAAAGAATTTATCACCCATGGGAATTATGGGAGGATCACAAATGTGGTTTTTACGATAATTGCTCAGGAGAAATTAAAAAGACAATGATTAAGCACGTTATTGAAATGTTTAATTCGTGGGAGTTGACAATATTAAACATGAACAAAGTTGTTAAAGAATGGCCTAATTCGTGCGAACACAATCTCACAAACGAATCAATGAATAAGATAGCTTATATTGGCCAGGCTGCTTGTTGTTTATATGCTAAAGTCCCAAGCTCAATAACTATGGAGGCATGGAGTTTACTAGATAAGAAGATTCAAGAAAGGGCTAATAAGATAGCCGAATCAGTTTTAGAAACATGGGTAATTAACCAAAAACATAAGCAACTATGCCTAAAATTCGACTAGATTATGACGTTTGCGAAGCCGCAAGAATAAGAACAAACTTTGCTCTTGATGAATTTGAAAAAGTTTATTTAAGCTTTAGTGCTGGAAAAGATTCAACGGTCATGCTTCATATTGCAATTGATGAGGTAAAGAAAAGAAATAGAAAAATAGGCGTTTTAATTGTTGATCTTGAAGGTCAATATAAATTAACAATCGATCATGCAAAGGCAATGTTTAAAGAGTATGAAGAATGGATTGATTTATATTGGGTTTGTCTGCCTATTCATTTAAGAAATGCCGTTAGTGTTTATGAACCGTTTTGGAAATGTTGGGATAAAGAAGTCAAAGATGATTGGATTAGGGAGCTTCCAGAAAATGCAATTCACGAAGAAGATTATTTTCCTTTCTTCCGTGATGGGATGGAGTTTGAAGAGTTTGTCCCAGAGTTTGGAGAGTGGTATTCTGAGGGTAAAAGCACAGCCTGTCTTGTTGGTATTCGAGCAGATGAAAGTTTAAATCGATACAGAACAATAGCAAGTAGAACTAAAATAAGATATAAAAATAAGGGCTATACAACCAAAGTAACCGACAATGTATTTAATGTTTACCCAGTTTATGACTGGAGAACTGAGGATATTTGGGTTTATCATGCGAAGAACCCAGATAAAAGATACAATCAGCTATATGAATTGATGTATAAGGCTGGACTTGGTATTCATCAACAAAGAATCTGTCAGCCATATGGAGACGATCAAAGAAGAGGGTTGTGGTTGTTTCATTTAATTGAGCCTGAAACATGGGCTAAAGTTGTGGCGAGGGTTAATGGTGCTAATAGTGGGGCTTTATATGTGAATGAAAGCGGATCAATAACTGGATATAATCGAATAACCAAGCCAGACAATCATACTTGGGAGTCGTTTTCAATGTTGTTTTTAGACAGTATTCCTGAACAAACAAAAGAACACTATTTGAATAAAATATTTACTTTTTGCGAGTGGTGGAAAGTTAGAGGGTATCCAGACGGCATTCCAGACGAAACACCATATATTTTGGAGAGTAAGAAACTAACACCATCATGGAGAAGAGTTTGTAAATCATTATTAAGAAATGATTACTGGTGTAAGGGGCTTGGATTTACACAACATAAAACAGCCGCATACAAAAAGTATTTAGATTTAAAGAAAAAACAAAGAGAGTTAAATAAATTTTTAAAGAAATAAACTATGACTAATTCAGAAAGAAAAGAAGATATTCTGTCAAGTGTAAGAAATATAATTTCAAGAATTGAGAATTGCGAAATTGATGAGAAGATTGATATTTTAAACGCAATATCTGTAAAATTGCACGATGCAAGCCCATTCAAAAACGAGCCAGTAAACTGTGTGCAGTGGGTTAAAAACGATACTGTAATTGCAAATGATTACAACCCTAACGCTGTAGCACCACCAGAAATGGAGTTATTAAGACTAAGCATTAATAATGATGGATACACTCAGCCAGTTGTTTCAGTTCAGAATTTAGAAGATGGCAACAGAACTGTTATTGATGGATTCCACAGGACGAGAGTGTCAAAGGAGTGTAAGGATATAACAGAAAGACTTTATGGGTACACCCCAGTAGTTACGATTAGAGAGTCTCAATCAGACCATAATAACAGGGTTGCTTCAACTATTCGGCACAATAGAGCAAGGGGAAAACATAAAGTTGAAAGCATGTCTGATATTGTCGCAGACTTGAAGAAAAGAAACTGGTCACCTGTTAAGATCGGGAAAGAGCTTGGGATGGATAAAGACGAGGTTTTAAGATTATCTCAAATTAGTGGATTGACTGAACTTTTTAAGGACACTGATTTTACTAAAGCTTGGGAGGATGAAGAAACGGTTCAGCTTGAAGCCGAAGAACAGATAAATGATGAGAAATAATATTATTGCGCCATTCTAATTTAGTTTGGCGCATTATTTTAATCAACAAACTTTCACTAACTTAGTAAGATATGGAAAAGGTATTAGAGCAACACGAATTTTTAAAGAACGTTGCACAGTTGATTTACTTTGCAGATCAACAAGGAATAGTTTTGACAGGTGGTGAGCTATTCAGAACTACCGAACAGCAGCAAATCTATTTTGATGCGAAGAAAACTACAACGATGAACAGTAAGCATTTAGAAAGACTTGCAATTGATTTTAATTTCTTCATTAAAGGAGTTTTAACATACGAGAAAAAAGATGTCCAAGTCCTTGGGGATTATTGGGAAGCCCTCCATCCTAAGAATAAATGGGGTGGCAATTGGGAAAATTTCGTTGATGTTCCACATTTTCAAAGATCTTTATAATATGAAAGCATTTTGGAAAACTATGTCAATATTCCTATTAGGAGTATTGGCAGGGATCGTGGCTTTTTTTAAGATGAAAAAGTCTGATGTTACAATTGTTGAGGGTGACCAGGTAGGAACCCAGAAAGTGAAAGATAACTCAAAATACAAGCTTTCACCAAAAGAGAGAAGAAGAAAGCGAAAAGAGGCCCGTATTTTGAAAAGAAAACAAAAACGTTTACCTTAGCAACTCATTAAGTATTAATTTAATTCAAATAAAATGAAAATTTTTTTTAAAATGCTTTGCGCATTCATATTTATTATGATGGTCGCTGTCGTATCTGGGATGGCTCAGGTTATTGGGGTTCCAATTACGCCTGATAAGCAGACTTTATTGGAGTCTGTAATGAATTTTCTTATTGAAAACTGGTTGTGGTAACTGCCTGGGTTAACCTGGCTATTACATAGATTTATGCCAACCGAGAAGGCGGATAGAATTATCTCAATCGTAAAATGGATATTTGACAAAATCGTACCTGACAGAAAAAAAGGTGGCGGAAAGCATTAATATTAAGAAACAAAACACAAAGACTATCTATTCAGGTAGTCTTTTTTTTACTCTATGTTTTAAAACACATGAAAATAATTCCATATTTATTTGTTAGTACGGAATTTATTTCCGTAATTTGTCATAGACAATGAGAGATAAACACTAAAACAAAACAAGATGACTAATCAAACTATAATAAACGGAATTACATATAACATCATGGCTGAAGTTTCAATTTTAAACGCTGAAAATATCCAAGCGCATTGCAAAGGATATTATGTGTCTAACTTATTATTAAAAGACCTAGAGGGCATAAGGAATTTTGGGCGATGAGAGATAAGTTTGGAAATGTAACTATATTATAATGGGAAATATAAGCCAAAAGAAAAGGCAGAGCGCTATAAGAGCGCATGCCTCGTACTGGGAGTATGAACAATCAATATTAAATAAAAAATCAATTAAAAATAAAAAAGAGCAAAATGGAAACATTCAAAAAGATTTTCAAAGAGAAATTCCCGAAAAGGGATGATAGGGCCGACTTCTTAGGCGTAGATCCTAACGACTGTGATAAGAAGGTGAAAACTTTCGACAATAAATTTAATTGGCTTAAAAATCATTTAAAGCCTTTAGGATTAACTGTTAAAATCGTAGAAGATGAAGAGTAGCCACAATACAGTAAGGGCAGCCGTTGAATCAGCAACGCAACGAGAAAAGGATTTAGAAGCTCTAAGACTTGCCAAGCTTCAGGAATCTGAAAGATTAAGCGATCCTAAATTAAAAGCTGTCACAACTCAGATAGACAGCAAAACATTGACACTTAAATTTAATAAGAAATGAGAAAGCAATTATTTAGATTCAGACACACAATTTACGCGCTTATCATTATCGCATTTATTGAGTTGGTTGTGGTATAACGGAATGGGGCTATGAAGCGAAGCCCCTTATAGTTCGCTTCAAATTACAAATATGCTTTATTGGGCTTTGATTTATTAGCCCTTGTTGTAGCGCGTTATTTTATAAATACTCATATGGAAAAATTCACGATAAAACGAAAGATTGTTGTTGAAGAAGAGGTTGGGTACAACAGATTTGTAGCCCTAAAAATTATTGATGAACGAAAGAGAATGGGATTGACACAAGATGAATTCGCAAACAAAATAGGATTATCCAGAGCTAGTGTTGTTAACATTGAAAAAGGTAGACAGCAGGTAAGTTTAAAAAACTTATATCTTATTTGCAAATACCTAGAAATTAAATCATCTGCATTACTTCCTTTTTAATTCGATACAACACTAAAATAAGTTTCGTGTTCATGAAATTTATTGACTGTTATATAACATACAACTAGAATAGAATAATTAAAATCAAACCTTTATTTTTGAATAAATTTAAAACCAAAAACAAATGAAAAAACAAATAGATAGAGATGAGGATTTTGATACTGAATCGTCATGGGACACAATAGAAAGAATGAGCGAAAATGAAAGCGAAGAGGTGTCCGTAGATAGAGATATTTATAAATAATTAAAATGAAATTTAGATACACTTTTAAAAAAGGTAATATTGAGCGTTTAATAAACATCAACTTAATTAACATGTTTATTTATTCGAAGTATATTAATGATGGTCATGAGGTTGTTAAGCGCGAAGTATTCCTGAATGGTGAATGGTGTGTTATTTTGTAAACAATTTAAACCTTACCCAAAATGACTGAAAAAGTAAAAACACATTGGAAAAAAACAGTAGACAAAGATTGGATAGGAACATACATTCTTCCAGATGGAAAACCTATTGTTGTTAAATTAATCAGCGTACGGTACGAAGAGGTAAAAGTAAAGGGTGTGAAAGGCATGTACAAGGTCGCCTACTTCGCTAAAAACGATTATTTCGATAGGCCAATGTTACTATCTGCTAATGTAAATCTAGATCGATTGTCTAAATTATCAGGCACTCCATATATTGAAGATTGGTATAATCTTGACTTATGGGTTACTCTTCAACAAGAAATGGATAAAGCCTTTGGGGGCGGTAAAGACTGGGCTTTGAGAATTGCCTCTGTAGCTCCACAGATGAAAACCATTGCAGATTATCCGCAAGAAAAAAAGAGCCTAGAAGAATGCAGTACATTAGCTGAATTGCAAAAGGCTTATATTGCATTGCCTAAAGATCTTCAGAAATTATTTGTAACCACGAAAGACTCACTTAAATCTAAATTATCATGATTATATTGAAACACGAACAAGGCTCTTATGAGTGGCTACAAGCTAAAATTGGAGTAGTTGGTAGCACTAGGATTTCAAGCATAATCACCCCTGCTAAGATGCAGTTGTCAAAATCTAGTGGCGACCTTATACTAAAACTGATAGATGAGTCTATAACTGGCATTAGCGCAGAGAACGACTTTAGATCTGATGCGATGGATAGAGGGGATGAGTTTGAGCCAATGGCAAGAGAGGCGCACGAATTAAAGATAGGGCAAAAAATTAATCAGCACGGGTTGTGTTTGTCTGACTCGAACCCTATGCATGGACTCAGCCCCGACGGGTTTACAAGTGATTTCAAAGGTGCGGCTGAATATAAGTGTCCAGGGTATAAACACTTGAAGTATATTAGTGACGATTATCCAAATGTCACAATATACAATGATTATAAGCCACAATGTATCAACTACTTCTTAGTGAATGAAAAGTTAGAGTGGCTTGACACTGTCAGCTTTAGGCCTGAGTTCTATCCTAATCCACTACACATCGTTAGGATATACAGATCTGATATATTAGAAGATATCGAAAAGGTGAGAATTGCTATAGATGTTTTTTTTAAGAATTTCAACGAGGCGTATGATAAGTATACATTTTAAAACAAAGGTGAAAAATATGAGGTGTTAAGGCTTCATGAATCATCGACACAATTATAACGTTTATATATGAAATCGGCTGAGGCACGAAGCTGTTTTATATATGTTGTTATGCTTTCGTGCTTTCATCACTAAATTGAATTGAAATGAATATACAATTATCATTAATAGAAAAATGGTTTAGGCTTACAGAGAACTTTACTAAACCAGAAGATTACAGAGAAATAACGCCTTACTGGTGCAATAGATTTCTATTATATGAAGGCAAAAAGAAGCCTGTAAAATGGTGGGGGTTTATGCAAAATATAGAAGGTTGTTTTTTCAGAAAAGCAATTGAAGATAATATTATAAATGGCAAGATTACATTTAAGACCTTTTATGCAAATGTAATGACTTTAGGGTATCCGAAGAAAACAGACAAAGATAAAATATTAAGATTTAAACATAAAGGCATTGAAATAAGAACTGGAAACCCTGATTGGGGAGCTGAACCAAACAAGCGATACTTTGTAGTTATGCACGGCTCTTCCTTGCATGAAGCATAACAAGTAGCTAAAGCGCGTACTCTTTATTTGCGAATAAAGAACACTATTAAACATGTTGTATAACATACGATTAAAGGGTAGATTTTATTTTCTATCCTTTAATTTTACAGTCTAATCAATAACCAAGATATGAGCAGAGAGAAAGAGATAAATAAATTACATAAGGCTGAATCAGACTTTATAATGTGGCTTGATAACGTGAATTACTCAGGTATCAATATTGACATTCAAGCACCGCACTATAAGTTAATAGAAGGATTCAAGGACGGCAAAGAGCGAAGAGTGGCGTTTATTTACGATGCGCTCAAAGGCAAAGCTTACGTATCAATCAATGCCATGTTTCCAAAGGCAGAGCAGAAGCTTACAATAGATCAGTTCTATGAATGGATGAAGAAGCCTGCCGTGGTGATGATGCAAGACCAGGACTTCCAGCTATCAGATAAATTAAAAAATCAAATTAAAGAACATTTTAAAACTTTGTAGTATGAATGTTAAAGAATTAAGAATCGGCAACTTGGTAAAGTTGAATGCCGATGAATTAAACAAATTAGAAGAAGAATCTAATGTTGAAAATGTATTTAAGATTGACAAATTAGATATACATGGCGATATTTCACTATATCACGAGGAAGAAATGCTATATGAATACACGTCAGACAGTTTAATAAATCCAATCCAACTAACAGAAGAGTGGTTGATTAAGTTTGGATTTAAAATAACTATAAATACATCGTATTCTTCGGGAAGAGCTATAGAATATAATGTGTGTAGAAAAGATGATATAACTTATAATTCATTACAAGATTTATGGTGGATTGGTGTCTTGCATCCAAAAATAAAATACGTCCACCAACTACAAAACCTATATTTCGCACTAACAGGGGTGGAGCTTAAATTAAAGGAGGTTAAAAAATGAACGAATTTTCGGAACCTTCGCCAAACTCATTAATTGTGTTTTGCTGCATAGCTTTTATTTATTTAATCGGATGGGTTGCGGCCAGAGAATTTAAAAGTCGATACAAGAATAGGAATAATGAAAAATAAATCCTATCTTCACATCGGGTTTAGGTTAGTAATTTTCAGATGTGTTTCATCTTTTTTGGGTTTCCGCCGCTGGTTTATTCTAGCGGCGTTTTCTTTTTATATGTGTTTTACAACATAGAATTAAATTTGCATAGGAATTTTGAAACTTTGATATTTACAGAAGTATTAACAAGAAAAAACAAAACCCAATGAAAAAGATTTCAAATTTAGAGGCATTTTACTACGA
>Ga0193963_1000571_pt1 | contig 19149 bp, 20 predicted proteins | sample FB_6_MG_FD_140359 | JGI IMG/M metagenome (GOLD analysis project Ga0193963, IMG submission 140359) | Microbial mat bacterial communities from the Broadkill River, Lewes, Delaware, United States - FB_6_MG | ecosystem: Environmental > Aquatic > Freshwater > River > Microbial mats | place: USA...
ATAAAGGGATCGTTCCGTTAAAAATCCGTGAATTCAAATGCGAGCTCAGAGGGATCTCAACAGATGATTCTCTTGAGTTAGGTAATGAATCTATTAGGAATCAACTAAACTTTAAACGTGAACTGGGTCAAGGAAGCTTCTTTCCAGCAGCATGGGATTACTCCTTTGTCCATCCATGCGTAAAATCAGACTACACTTACATCACACTTATCCCTGATAACACTCAGTATCTGCTTGTAAAAGGAGTATTCCATTACTTAGATGATGGAGAAAGCCACCATGCAGGCAAAGTCATCAAATTATGAAATGATGGTTAACTTATAATTTTAACCGAAATAAGGAGCCTCTAATGAGTAAAGATTCACAACATGTAGTTAGCAATTCAAGTAAGGGAGGCTGGGACGTTAAAAAAAGCGGTTCAGATCGTGCTTCAAAACATTTCGACACGCAGAAAGAAGCCATTGATTGGGCAAAAAGTAGGGCTAAAAACCAAAAAACCGAATTGTACGTTCATGGTAAAGATGGAAAAATTAGGGAAAAGAATAGTTACGGGAATGATCCTCACCCCCCTAAAGGATAACTATTAACAAAGGCTGCTTTTGAAACATGGAAGATTTCGAAAAAAATGTGTTTGTAAATTGCCCATTTGATGATGACTACCGCCAAATTCTGACAGCCATCGTTTTTACTATAAAATATCTTGGTTACACTCCTCGGTTATCCTTGGAGCGATCTGACTCGTCCGAATCAAGAATTAACAAAATTATAGGGCTTATAAAGGAATCAAAGTTTGGCATTCACGATCTTTCTAGAATCATATCTACGGAAGAAAACCAGCATTTCAGAATGAATATGCCTTTTGAATTAGGCATAGACTTTGGCGCAAAAGCCTTGAATGAAGGGCCTTGGTCATCTAAACAACTGCTTATTCTCGAGAAAGAACGCTATCGTTTCCAAGTTGCCCTCTCAGACCTTTCAGGCTCAGATATACAAAGCCATGATGATAAGCCTGATAAAGCAGTTGTTGCAGTGAGAAACTGGTTTGTTACTAATGAACTAGGGCGTGCTGATAGCGGTAATAAAATTTGGACGAGATTTAACGAGTTCAATGCTTATCTATATGATCAAGCTGTTGAAAACGACGGGCACGATAGTATCGATGATCTTGAGCTAATAGAAATTATCCATCATATAGATTCATGGTTTTCTTGACAGCTTAACGATGCTTAGCTCTTTCAAAGTAAGCTTATAGAAAGTAATAAAAGGACTTTTATGCCATACCCTATAGAACGGAAACTTGTTGTTGCTGTGTCTTCCAGTGCGCTGTTTGATCTTTCTGAATCTCACGCTGTTTTTGAACAGCGAGGACCAAAGGCTTACAAAGAATTCCAAGAACACAATTTAAATAACGTTCTAAACAAAGGCGTAGCATTTCCATTTATTCGACGCTTCTTAGAAATCAATCAGCGATTCCCTGAAAAACTACCTGTAGAGGTGGTTTTGCTATCACGCAATTCTGCCGCAACAGGGAAAAGAGTCTTTCGTTCAATCAAACACTATGGCCTCGATATTTCACGGGCGGCATTCATGGAAGGAAAGTCTCCTTATGAATATATTCCCGCATTCAATGCATCTCTGTTTCTTTCTGCTAATGAGGAAGATGTTCAGAATGCCAATGATGCAGGATACCCTGGCGGTGTAGTCCTTCCGAGCAAAGTCGTTAACGATGATGATAGTGAAGAGCTTAGGATCGCATTCGATTTTGATGGTGTGATTGCTGATGACGAAGCTGAAGCGGTATTCAAAGATGGCGATTTACCAGAATTTCATGAATATGAAGTAGCGAACTCTGAAATTCCACATAAACCAGGCCCGCTCGCAGATCTTTTTAAGAAATTATCATTCTTGCAAAAGCTTGAAGATCGAGAGGTTGAACGTGACAGAGAGTACAAGCGCATAATAACAACAGCCATAGTCACTGCGAGGAATGCTCCAGCACATGAAAGGGTTCTCACAACCTTGGAAGACTGGGGAGTAAGTGCGAATGAGGTGTTTTTCCTTGGAGGCATGGCTAAAGACAGAATTCTGTCTCGGTTGAAGCCTCATATGTTCTTTGATGACCAACGTAGTCACTTGGAATCTGAAGCAGGTGATGTACCTATGGTGCATATTCCCTTTGGTATTGCTAATAAATCACCATAATTCGTTTTTAAAACTGCCATAAATAAGCTACACACCATTTGTCTACATCGAGTTAGTAAACCTTAGAAAAGGAATTTCAGCATGTCTCTAGAACTCATTAATCAACAAATTATTAAGTTCCTGTCTTCGTCAGAAGCAGAAGTGATGGCTATCAAAGGTCCGTGGGGAGTTGGTAAAACATATACTTGGTCACGAATTCTTGAGAACGCTAAGAATGATAGCGGAATAGCATTCGAAAAATACTCATACGTATCGCTTTTTGGTGTCAACTCCCTCGATACCCTTAAATTTACCATCTTCGAAAATACGGTCCCCAAAGCTATCGCTGGAGATAAAGTCAGCCTTGAAACCTTCAAGGGTAATTTCACAGGAGTTCTATCTTCACTAGGTCGGCGGAGTACTGATTTCATCAGAATGCTTCCTGCAGCCAAAAACCTAGCTCCAGCCATTGAAAGCTTATCTTTTCTCTCCCTAAGCGAGGTTTTAATTTGCATTGATGATTTAGAGCGTAAGGGAAATGGATTAGATACGAAAGACGTCATGGGGCTAGTTAGCCACTTAAAGGAACAGAAGAAATGTAAAGTTGTACTGCTATTAAATGATGGCGAATCTGGAATCGAAGATTACAAAATTTATAGGGAGAAGGTTTTAGATTATGAAGTTACTTTCACCCCAACTCCCGAAGAATGTGCGTCTATTGCATTTGATGAAGGTGACAAAGATACTTCTAGATTGCAGGAGCTTTCTGCCAAGCTAAAAATCACTAACATCCGAGTCCTTCATAAAATACACAAACTGCTTCAAACTTCACTACATCTTGTCGACAGCTATGAACCAGAAATCCGAGACCAACTAATACATACGATTGTTCTCTTTATGTGGAGCTATTACTGTTCAAAGTCAGACAAAGAAATTCCCCCACTAGAACAACTGTGTAACAGAGGATTTACACATATAGGCATCGGAAAAGACGATAGAACAGAAGAAGAAAAGAAGTGGAATAGTATCCTTTCCGATTACAACTATACGAATACAGATCCTCTCGATCTTGTAATAGCTGATGCTGTTCGGTGTGGCTATTTCAACGAAGAAATATTTCATGAGAAAGCCAAGGAAAAAAATGAAGAGATATTGGCCTCCAAAGCTGAAGGATCATTCTCTAAAGCTTGGGGTTTATATCATGATAGCTTTGATGAAAATGATGATCAGGTTATTAGTGGGCTCTATGATAGCTTTATGGCAACGTGTAAACACGTGTCACCTTTAAACCTTAATGGATTAGTAACGCTATTAAGAGAGCTGGATGAGAACGCAAAAGCAACTGAAGTTATAAAACAATACATAGAAGTCCGTGGTGACGAAGTTGCTCTATTTGAGACTCGGAGAGGAGGTGCTTTCTTTGGTGACAAAATAGATGATGAAGTGAAACAGGAATTCGACGCTCACATAGAAAAAAATCACCCGATGCCAACTCCGCTGGAAGTACTTCAAAAAATTGCAGGCAAAAATGGATGGGATGAAGAAGATGAAGTAGTTCTCTTGAACACAACTTCAAACCAGTACTACGATTTATTCAAATCAATCAAAGGACCTGAGCTTTCTTCATACGTTAACACTTGCCTGAAGTTCGGTAGATTCAGCAATGCAACTGAACAACAAAGAAAAATAGGAAAAAATGCTGAAGATGCTCTCAGAAGAATTGCTAACGAAAGTGAGCTGAACAAGCGAAGAGTTAGAAAATTTGATATTGAATGACAAAAACATCGCGATGTAACGAAAAGGATTTTTAGGAAAATGAAAAAGAAAGTATTTATTGGTTTAAGTAGCCCAACATTTTATGACTATCTACATACCCGCCCTAGAAAAGTTTCTAGTGATTTAAAGAGCTCACCTAATCCCATTCTTGAGAATGCAGTAGGACTTGCTATTTTTTATGACGAGATATGGTTCGCATGCGAAAGCCTATGTCCAGAGACTATTCGACAGCACCCTAAAGTTAAATTTCTCGAACGAGACTTATGCGATTTAGATCTCAAAGCTTGCATCACGGCCCTCAAAAGAAAAATTCCTTTTGATGGAGATCGTGAGAATCAAGCTCGTCTGGATAATTCTAAGCGTTATTGGGAAGCTGTAAGTGATACAGGAGCCTATTGGGGAGAAGAGGAAGGTCGAAGAATCGATAATCATTCTCATGCGCTTAAAATTGGCTCAGAAACTTTTTTAGGTAGCTCAAACAGAGCTGACTTTATACTGAGTGACCTAGATTGCGCTAACTTGCTTGAGATGGATCTTGCACTAAACACTTTTAACCTTAATATTTATAATGCCATTTTTCCTAATCAGTTTGATCCTTTAATTCAGGCTACAAATAATACTATTTGTAGTAGTGCTCTGATCAACTGCAGTGTGCCCAATGCCATCACTCGATTTGGCCCAGACGATTCAGTTTTCGATTTTGTTTCAACCAGCAGTACAAGTAAAGATTTTAGGAAATATATATCTGACCGATCACCAGACGATGCTTATCGATGCTACTCTCAATTTTCTAAAGAGATAGACTCTCACATCAAAAGTGTTCTCAAGCGAAGTGCCTATGAGGTTCGCCCTTTCGAAGGGTTAGCTAAGGTTTTTTGGGATGCTTTGAGAGGGGTGGTTATACCTAGCCCAGTTGAAAGCATTGGGAAATGGTATCTATCACAAGTCGAAGTGCCACCAAATGGAGCAGCAGCATTTCTTTATGACCTGAAATCACGGAAGTAGAGGAGACTAGATAGAATTAATGTAACTGACACACCTAATAGGTTCTGGAGTTTTTAATAAGATACTCAAAGAAACTTGTTCCATCCAGTTGAGTATCATTAAAAGAGTAGCTGCAATACTTTAGCTGGCTTTGCATAACTATTTCCCTAAATTTTTTCTCTCCGCATTGCAGAGCTGCACGAGCCTTATGAACAGGAACTGCGTCTTTGCATGCATCCTCCAGTCTCTGTAATAACCATTCGCGATAATCAGAATCAGAAACTACAATAGCACTAAGATTTGTACTATCTGGTATCGAACCATTTAGTGACCTGCTTACAACATCTGAAAGCGCCTTTCCATATGTAGTGAGATGAGTAGTTAATTCCTTAGAGTTTGGTGATACATGTCTGTCTGAAGATCTTGGTTGATAGACCTGATTAAACAATTCAGAAACCTCTCTCAAATCGAATAACTGATCTCTCAGTACATTCGTTGAATTACAGGGTTTAATTACACCGTCATCAACTAGCTGTTGAATGCAGCCGTTAGGAAGCCCCAACATCTTATTTAGAAGGGATGAGTTAACCTGAAATCTAAGTAATTGGGCATCTGAGGTGCCTGAGCTAACATTGAACCTGCTATGCTTCACGAACTCAGGGTGTTCTGATAATGCAGGAACAACACTATCATTTGAGTTCACACATAGATCGTTAATTTGGAAGTTTTTGACATACTTCATCAGACTGAATATAGGCGTATAGACGGCTTTCTCGCCTAAAGGAGAGCATATGGCTCGCTCAGCCTGACAAGAAATAATCCATTTTTCCTGAGTCTCTTCGTCTGTCAGAATCTGATAAGCAAAACTAACGACTGAGGAGTAATCAGGAATCGACGGAGCATGATTTCTCCTATCATGGTATGAATCATACGGTCGCCCAGCCACAACAATTGCAGCGCAGATATCAGTCAGTAGGCTTCTATAGTTTGATGATGGCTCCGCTGCGCCAATCCACGCTTTTTTCTCAAGCGCGGTGATTGATCGCTTTAGATGACCCATGCTTTCCCATGTCGCTCCACATTTATGGCATCCACTAAATAAAGAACTGTGCCAATCCAGTTGTTTATTACAGCAAGGGCATGCATCAACAAGCAGGGTTTGGTGCTCGGGGCATGTAGAAAGATGGGCCAATCCCCATCGCCAATCCCCATCGCCAATCCACAAAACCTTTCTCAGATATACATTTTGGGCAGATTCGAGGATGCTCAATTCTGACATCCTGAATCAATCGCTTTTCATCATAAACCCATGCAGGGCTTTGAGCTGAGAAGGCATCCTGAAGCACTGAGATCTCTCGCCCCAAAACTGGGGCAAGCTTTTCCATTACAACGGCAGAGCGGTCTAACTCAGATCGACTTTTATTTTTACCAATACTAGGAATCTCAATAAGCTCATACAGCATACGCAAGCCGCTCAATCCATTGAGCTTGCAGAGGCGCACACAATAGCCCAGTAGAGACTCTGAGCTTTCAGGGTAAGGACGAACACCTAGCATATTCATTCGTACCACCCACATTTCTCATGAACCTTCGCGGGTGACATCTTGAAAGGATTCAGTAAGCCAATTTTAGGGTTCAAACTTGCCCGACCATAGGCTTCCTGAAAATCTGCATTGTTAATTCCTTTGCTGAGGTCAGAAGTTTCAAGCACTTTAACAAATAATCGATTTATCAGACGAAGCTTGCCTGCGGTAGCCAATAAGAGCCGCTGTAGCATTGTTTTGGTCGTTAGATCGATGCATTTCACCCCTGAATCCTCAAGAATCATACAGCAGACTTTGATGTATGCCCTGAAAGCTGAATGCTCATCTTTAGTGCTCACGTCAAAAGGCACGAGTCTAATTTGCTCATAAGTAAAGCGTTGATAAAGCTCTTCATGCTCTGCTATCAGATCGAATCCGTCGGTAATACCGCAGAGCAGGATGGCTAATCCGTGATCATCCATGAGGACCTTGATGCAGTTCACTACATTACGGGTGCTGATTTGAGCCTGCTTCCGTAAAAGGTGCTGAAATTCATCCAGGATGATCATTTGTACGCCTTGCTCTTTGACCAAGGTTTTTAATCTTACTTCCAGCTCAGCCTGTGAGCCCGTCGGTTTCATATGATTAGCCGCGACCAGAACTTTTGATAAAAGGCTATTCACTGTCGGTTTCGATGGCACTGATAGCTTGATCACTGGATATTTGCTCAAAACATCCGATTCATTACACTTGGGAGCACCAAAGTAATCTCTAACATATTTTTCGACGATCACAGATTTACCCATACCAGGGTCCCCAAGCAGCATCATGCCAGTGCCTATACCAGAAGCGATAGCATGTTTCCTACCCCCATCAATTCGCTCTAGAGCTTCGTCCATCATAGGGTAACGAATGATCTGAGAAACAAAGTTCTGAGTCTCAGGCTTAAGAAGATCTACTCTCGAACCATATTCATCAACTGCCGACTCCAATCTATCAACCGCGCTTCTCATAGTAGTACCCCCCATTATTGTCATCGTTGCTCTCAGCTTGTGTATTTGGCTCATCTACATCAGGAGTATCTTGAGAACCATAATCATCGGAAGTACTCGATCTATTTTCAGCGTTAAACTCATCATTTCGCTTTTCTAAGTCATGAACCGCATCGGTTATTTCATCGATATGAGCGACCTGGGATTTCTTCGGCTTGCGCTGCCTCTGTTTCTCAGCCTCGACTTCGCGTGCGTTTTTAATCACCTCGCTTTTACGACCAACGCGGCTATGCCCAAAACCTTTTTTCTTCTTAGGGGTAGGGTGCGCTGCCTGGTATTCCGAAAGTGTCATACCGCTGTAAATATTCTCATTGAATGTGGGAATAACCAGCATTTCTCCTGTGAAGGGATCAGTGACATTAATTTCACAGATGTCATTAGGGCTATACTCGCAGGCCACAACAGTATTTTCACCACGCGCTTTTAGTTTGGTGAAAATGCCTTTCAGTAGTCCCTCTGCATCGTTATAGAAAACGTTTTCAATCTGAATGCCGATCTGCCCATGCTCGCCTTGAATCGTACGAGTCTCCACATTTCCTTTGATGTATTTAATACGCTCAAAGTTAACAGGTAGCATTGGAGGGAATTTGCTAGGGACTGCTTGTTCTTGCCATACATCATAGGGAGTTTTACCAAACAGTCCTTTATGAGGGGACTGGTGATACTCATCTACGATCCAATGAGTTAGAGCATCGTGAAATTGAGCATATGTTAGACAAGCTCGCTCTGCGACAGTCTCCTCGGTCAATTGCTGCTCAGTATACTTGCCACAATAGCCAGGAAGATGGCGTGCAAACTGACAACGGAGAGTTGCAAAGAAACTTTCAACGTAAGGTTTCTTCCATCCCTTTCCTGTATCTACAGTCTCAGGATGTGTACCAACATCTTCACAGAAAGAGATTGTCTTGATGGCTGTGTAACCAGTACCACCATCACCCACATAAGCATCAGAGACACCATACATCGGCCAGTCGTTTACACACTCAGAAGAGTAGCTATCCAGTGACTTGGGTGTGATTGCATGCTTATAGCTGTCTATAACAGATGCCGAGGACTCACCACGACCGATCTGAACTTGGATACCAAGAACGCTACGGGAATAACAATCCAGGCAAACAAAGACCGTTACCGTACTCAAATAACGCCCTGAATCATCAACTAAGCCAACAGCAAGGTGTACTGCATCAACTTCTACACGTTCATGAATGCGCTCAACCACAAGCTTTCTGAGTGATTTGCGGTTAGCGCTGCGAACAGCTTTCTTGCCATATTGGGCAGCCATTTTATCGTATGGATTGGTCATTCGAGTGACCCACTCATTGAAAGTTGCATAACATGGGCGAGCAACATCCACTCCAAGAAACTCATCTATATCTTCAACAAAGCAGTCATAAACGTATTGTATGGTAGGGCTGCCTGGCACGAGGTAGTACTGATCTATCGCCCAGACAGCCATGTCTTTGACTTCTTGGGTAAAGATTGACGCTCTTTTTTTGCGCTCTTTTTTCTTAAGCGTTGATGCCAGGCCTTGTGAATGGTTCTTGTCAGCTTTGAACCACCTGGCTAATCCAGCAACGGACGCACCTAGTTTGTCTTTCGTCTTTCTTTGTACACGATCGATGACTTGCTGCCTTAGAGCAACTCCACCACATCCACCTTTTTTAGAAACGCGTTTGAGTTCCGCAACATATGTTCTGCGACGTTCAAGTTCAATTACGTCATCTAACTCAAGATCGACAGGTATTTCTACAGGCTGGCCTTTGCCAGCAAAGAACATGGTTTTGCCAAACTCTGAATTGGCTTCGTCTAAGGTTAGCGTTTTGATGCCTATCTCATCTCTGTCGAATTTGATTGCAACATGGGAGTCCAAGATCGGAGCTACAGTTGCAGGAAGGCCGTGGTAAAGAACGCGGGTATTAGGTTCACAAAATGACTGAAGCATGTGATTTCTCCAAAAACTATTAAAATTCGATTCTGTATTGCATTACCAGCTAAGCTGTAGGCCTGGTCCCCAGGGCTGGGTGAGATCGCATCGGAATAGCCGATGCGCTACTGCTCGCCTTATCAAACAAGGCCTAAGTCCTTGTTCTTGAAGTAAGGAGGCAATATCAGCAATGGTCGCCTTTCGAATCGATAGTTTTTGGATGAATGCTAAAAACTCGTCGTGTGGAGGATCTGAACGAAGAGCAGGCTGCAAAAAACGAAGATTTTGTTCTCTTTCTCCCACACGTATCTGCTGTTCAGTCATTACTCGAAACACTTTGTCCTCACGCGCAAAGAATCGCGTGAGTAGGTAGCATTTCTCTTGAAAATCATCAGGGAGTGTATCTTCTACGAACTTCACTTCGTCAACAAAGATAGGACCATCCTGCTTAGTCACCTCAAAGTCTGGGGTGTAGCGACGAATGTGAGCACCATGTTTGTATTCAACAGACTCTGGCTGTGCGACAAAAAGAGCATCACGTTCAAAGTTCAGAAGATTGAAATAGTCCTGCTCTAACTTACTCTCAAGCGCAGATACCCGTCGCGTAAAAGACGAATAAACATGGTAAGTAGAACGGACATAAGATTGCTTAGAAACCTTGCGCGCTTTCATCGTACACCTCCAGTATTTGAGGTGACGAATATTTGAAAGCAGCTGGTGTCTGCATATCGACAGTTCGGAATCGCATCGCCAACAGAGACAAATTGTTCAGGCACGTGAAAACCACAGCCTAAATTGCCAGCGCTGGAAAGGGGGATCGCGCAGTTCCTGTGTACGTGAGGGTACACGCAAGGGAAAGACGGCTTGATCTCTTCCGAATTAGAATAATCCCCATGCTGCATAGCAGATACATACGATGTATCAGGCATAGCAATACTGTCGTATTGCTCGTAAGCATACTGATCGGGCAGTGCTTCGTGGGGAATTGTATGATCGAATTTTAGTCTGGGTAGACCATCAAATTCGAGCTTACTTTCACTGTTACGTAATTGAGCCCATTTCTTTGAAACGGAATGGATGACCTTTGCATTGGGAGACCTGCTCCCTGAATACCGCATTTTCATAACGGCTGACCTCTTGCTTCTTAAAAAGTGGGTCATTTCTCATAGGCAAAGGATTCCTTTTGTGATTTCTGTGTAGGTAGTGGTGTCCATAATAGTGTTCTGAGGTATGCGTGTCAAACGTGAAGACACCCCCTTAACTGACTGTAAACGCTAGACTTTCTATTAAATAAAGGGTGGTTTTTTAGTAGAAGTGGTATGTCATATTATGTCCGAGGCATGATCGTGCGGAGGTTTTAGAAAAAGCAACACCTTTTTATAGTTTAAAGTAAAAAAAGTGTTTTTTATTGCTTTTGGTTATAAGGGTTGTTGGCTTCTATGAAATATTCGTATCAATATATTTACTGTTTTTTCAAAAAATTACCAAAATGTTTAGGTGTTTTCAGTTTTAAGCCCAATAAGTCGACAAAAAAACAGAAACACAATCGGTTTCGGGCGACTTTACGTTTGAATGTTCCTTAACGTAAGAAACGAAATTGATATAAACGTTTGTTGTAAATAAAGCTTTATCTATCAATATGTTAGTAGTCGCGAACTTGAAATGTTTTCCTGATGGTTCACCGTTTTATGTGCTTCAATGAATTTAGACGTTTTAACGGAGATGAGGGGCCCAGCATGCAACATTTCACCTACGACGGAATCAATAAAGAAGCTTATCGGCTTGTTATTCAATACTGCCCACCTGATATCAAGATTGATCAGGAGGTGAGATTAACGAAGCTGGTGGCAACAGCGCTACTTGTTGGCGTTGAACAATACTGGCTTGAGCAGCGGTTAGTGACTAAAGATGAAAATGTTATCGCTGATCGTGTTAAATCATCGATCCACTAGGGGTGATTGATGAGCCAGTTAAGCAAAGCTGAATCAGATCGTCTGGTCAGTATTGCAACAAATATCGCGTCTGAGCTAGGTATTTCAATATGTCAGCTATCCAGCATTATTGGTTTGAGTGCCGCTGAGTTGAGTAATCAGACTGTTGAGACTGAGCTATCTGGTCATACGCTGGTGCGAATTTCATATCTGATACGAATTTACAAAGCACTCCACCAACTATTCACCGAGCCTTCACAGGCAAATGCTTGGCTTCTAAGAAACAATGGGCACTTCAACAACAGAACAGCACTAGAAGTGATCAATGAAGCGCCCGATACCAATCTGAAGACTGTAGCTGAGTATCTTGAATATCAACTTACCTGAGGCCTCATTATGAAAAGCTTACTTGTATTGAGTTTAACGTCCATTGAAGAGGTGGGTATAAGTAAGGAGTTCTCAAGCCAATTGGAACGTATGGATTTGCTAGTCGATTGGACAACATTCAGGGATGAATACTGCTCGCCTGGAACCTTGCTAGATGAGAGTACGAAGCAGGGGCTTGGTAGACTGTTCTGTCACTTAACAGGCCTACCTGTTATTACTGACAATACGGTGTGGTTACCCCAAATCTCTAAACGTACTGGATATGTTGCACGTCACATTGTACTTCAGAACCTCTTGGGTGAACTGGAATTACTAGATGCTTGGAATAATTACTTTCTAGGAAGTACTTTCTGTCTGCTTGATGAAAAAGCTGATGCAGAGATAATTAACTGGGGAATTTTTTGGGAAGATGTAATTGAATTCTTTGAGCAACAAAACCTGATCTGCATGCCTTTATGTAGAAATCATCAAACATCGTCTACCTTCCTCGACAATGTCAAAGCAAACGTTACATTATCAGGCCTTGCGGTTTCCGATGAAGTATCAGAGCTTGCATCATTGGCGGCAAATGGAATTATCACTACAGAAGAAGCCTTGAAGCGGTTAGGCATAATCATCGAATAGAGAGGCCGTGCAATGAAGCAGAAGATAGCGCACTCTCTACTGAAGAAACTGAGGTGAAAAGCTCTGACAAATGAGCGTGAAATGCTTAGGAGTTGCTTTACTGGCAGAGAGAAGGCAAATGTCTTGTTACAAATATACTTACTATGAATGGGCCTCATACAACTGGGCCTTAGCACTTTGCTGGATTTATGGCTAATTTGCTGATAAATATAGGATAATTCACCAAATAAATAATCCAGGATACTGTTAAATAACTTGGATAGGTTATGAACAAAGTCCCATTTGCTTTAAAAAAAGATACTCAAATATACGTCGATGTTCACGATGTGGAGCGTGGGCTCAGCTGTAACTGTATCTGTCCATCATGTGATACACCTCTCATTGCCAAACAAGGGGAAGATAAAGCCTGGCATTTTGCTCATGCGACTCGAGGAACATCAGATCAAACTCAGCAGGACTGCGAGTACTCGTTCTATGTTTCAGTAACTCAGATGGCTAAGCAGCTGTTCTCTGAGCTAGATTGTGTAAAGCTTTTGCTCCCCGAGTATAGGTATACCGTAGAGCATAATCAGCCAAACCAGTTCTATAGCTTAAGCAAAAAAATAATTATCACTAAAGCTTCCAGTATTGAACTAGGCATCATTAGCATTGAGTCAAAGATTTCCAGGCATCATGCTGATGTCGTTGGAAGGGTTGGTGAATATCCTTTGATTATTGGATTTACCCATCCAGAGAAGCAATTCCTAGCTGATCTCGTGCTCCTGGATGGTGAACGAGCTGGCATTATAGTTATTGATTTAACCGCAACTCTCAGCGCCTTCTATGAGCATATGGAGAAAGGGGAGAGTACTTTTAAGGAAGAGCTTGTCGATTACCTATTCAAGGATGCAGAGCATATGAAGTGGCTCTATCATCCGCGAGAAAATCAGAAAATTGAAGAAGCGATACAGCAGCTAAAACAGTCATCAACCAACAAATGTGCTGGTGGAGATGTAAGCCCAAGCAATGAGTCAGAAAAAGGTGATTTCATTGATAGGGCTCTATCTGGCTTTAAATTAGGAAGAGAATAAATCTAGAATCACATGCAAAGGTCCTAACAGATCTGGTTGAGAGCAATCAATATCTCGTGACTTATCTTTTAGATCTCTTTGGCTTTGATGCTTGATTTCAAATTCGCTTACCTTCAAAGCTAAATGTTTCCTCTGTCCTTTCGTCAGCGTAAGGCTTGATTGGCTTTTCAAGCAGTGTATGAAAAGAGACTGTTCCTCTCTTTTGCAAAGACGACGATTCTATAAAGACAGGGGCTGATCTATGATAACGAGTTAGCTGCAAAACAATATCTTCTATGATCTTAATCTTCAGGGTACGCTTAGGATTAAATAAAGTCCTGACTCGCAATTCGTCACTATTTTCTAGAAGCGATTCAATAACCACTGGTATCAAACCGCGCTCTTCAAGGCCTAGATAGTTCTGACGAAGGTAACATTGATGCTTAGGCCAAGGTGGACCTAAAGCATCAAAGACAACTTCACCACCGTGCTCTGAGCGATAATAAAAAACCTCAGCCCCACAATTACAAGTGAATGGTCGCGTAAAAGATTCAGTATTTGTATATAGCTCTTCTCTGCAAGAATTCTTATGAATTGGAATCCTCTTACCATTACGAGTGATGTACTCGATAGGAGCACGGCAGTAATTACAAAACTCTTGGTCCATCCATATCCTTCCCAACTGTTGAGGTTTAAGCAGTTTCTACCAAGGACATTTCTGCTTGCTGCTTTAGTTTCTCTTTCTGCCGTTTTTTAGCTGCAAAATCAAGTGATCTAAAGCGCCGAATATCATTGATCATCCCCTTGTAACAGTGGTGCGTGGAGACAATTTCATCTATAACGCGGTTTTCAATTTCATCAAATTTTTTCTGTTCGTAAAGCTCCCACACGCTGGTGCCTGATTCAAATTTATTTCCATGTTGATATTTATTAAGAATGTCATTCTTTACCTTGGGATAAAGAAAATCGTTATTGTTGTTAAACATACCAATCGCTAACTGAGAAAGGTCAATTACTCTAAACTTATTCATGAATCTGAACGTACCCGCGTTATCTAATATTTGATAGCGGCGAAATAGATCACACAAAATCAATACATCAGAGGTGGAAATACCAATACCACTCAGAATTGGGGCAAGTTTGCCCTGATGTGCTTTGTGAACCACTGTTAACGCTTGATTGAGCATGTCGTAGATTTTCTGTACCAACTCTTTCTCAGTTTTGCACTCCCATCGCCATATTGTCTTAATTCGCTTTTGAACTTGGTCTGTCGATATGCTGATATCTTTATCGGGGTTAGCAATGAGAAAAGCTCCGCCAATCAATTTACAACTCTTGTCCCAGGGGTTATAGCAGAAGCCTGTTTCAACGCGGGTGCTTTCAGGGACATAGAACTCAAGATCGAAAAATACCGTACGACACTTGCCTAGCTTCAATTTATAATGACTCATGAAATTTCCTTATCTTTCTCACACAGCATCATGTCTGCGGATAGAATCCTTGCTGATGAATGTTAAACGCGACATCAAGCTCTTCTTTAGAGGGAGGAACACTTTCAAGCCAGCGTACACGCATACCTATGTAATGAGCCCAGGCAACAGCCTTTTCAAAGTGTTTCCTTTTCTTCCTTTTGGCGCATAGCTCAATGTATTCATTGACGAGTTTGTATTGCCTATTGCCAGCTGAATACTTGGCTTGTTGATAGGCTTTTTCATAATATGAATGTGCATTAGCGTAGGCTTTTTGACGGTAATACATGATTCCGTATAGCCAGTTTGCATACCAACCCAGAGTAGTTGATAGGGACTTTTGCTTGAGACGTTGTTCGAACTCTTTAATAGCAGACTTCTGAATATCGCGTGTCTTTCTCAGCCTTTCTGCTTGATTTAATTCTTCGAAAAAATCAGCAGGTGCAGGATACTGGTTCTGAATTTTGTGGCTATCGATGAGCCATTGTCCCAACATCATTCCATATGCTAGTTTAAGTGCACCTCTTTCTTGCTCAGTATAGGCACGGTTATATTGGCCTTCACTCGCTTTTCTGACCTCCAGCCTTTCTAAAAAATATTGACCTTCATGGGTTACTTGCGCCCAAAACGCAGGCACCTCTTGTAATAGGAGCTGATCACGTAAATCGAGTGTCGCTGTGCCTGATCGCCAGGCTTTTTCAACTTGTGCATCAACCCGTTTCAGCACGATTGAGTGATCGACCGCCAAATGTTCACTGTACGACTTGTAGCGTTCAATAAGGGCTATCAAAAAGTCCCGCCCATATGCGTCTTCTACTTTCTGGCAAAGGTAAGTTGTGAAGCGTGCAATAAACGCAAGGGTATAAATAGATTTTTCTTGATGTGATGAAAGGCTTCTGTGATGCGCTGCCGTGCAGTTCTCCATCGCATCTAAGGATTGTTTTATGTTTGAACTCAGGCCATGCCAACTGGGCATATGTATACCATTGCGCCAGTTTCTTGCATTGGTTTCATTTTGCTGGAATTGTACATTCTCATGGTCAGAGTTTTTATCAGGGTAGTGAAAGTGCGTGGATGATGTGTCGGCTACCTGATACGCCCATTCCAGTACTTTTGTAAGCGGCCAGACTACCTCGTTTTCAGTGACTGATGGTAAGTACCAAAACACGTCATCAGGGGTGAGCCATCGCTCAGACTGTAAATTTTGACGAAGTGCGTGTTTATGTGGTGACAGAACGAGACGAGATAGGAATCGTGTGTCTAATGCCCACTTTAATGTCTCTTTCTGGCCGAAATAAGTACCTTCATCATTCAGTAAATGCCTGTACTGTACATAAATGTCATCTATCGTGCTGATGATGACTTCAACAACCTTTTTAGATGGGATGATTTGTCCAATATGCTCACGAAAAATAGCAAGGACATCATCAAAGTTATTTTCAAAGTAGCCTTGTTCTTTAACTAAACGCTCTAAGGACTTCTGTAGAGCCATTCGTTCGGCGTCCGAGAACCTTGATTCCTCCCGAGCTCCTTTTTCAGGTAACAATCCAGTACCGTGAAAAAGGAACTTAGCGAGTGTACCCAGTGATGGGAAACCTATATCTGTTTTCATATCTGTTCCATGATTAAAGGCTCCCCAATGGGGAGCCAGGTATATCCTTTAGTTACTTACGATTGGGATTCAGCTGCTTTCCCCGATTGCCATTAGCCTTGGCATTCGTAATGTTGTTACCTGTAGTTCCACGGTTAGCATTCTTGATGTTTGCTTTATGATTGTTGTTTGTCTTAGTGGTCATTGTATTCACCTGTATGTGTTATGCGTGATTGCAGGTGAAAATTTAACGCACTCCTCAATTCAATTAACCTACAGTTATTAAGACGCGTTTTTTTCTTTTAAAAACAAATATATAGAGAAATCAATCTAAGCGAGCAAGTGCTACATACACTCTTTGATTAGGAACAAATATTCATCCTGTGAGCTTTTAGAGGCTACGACAATCCTATTGCCTTCAAGATAAGCAACGCGCTCCTCAAAATTCAGAGTACAGTAGCTGAACTGCTCCGACTCCAAAGAATAAGCAAACCAGTGTGTAAACGATGCTAATTGATCCATGTACCAGCCATTTTGCTTTAAAAAAGTCATTGCCAAACTGACGACAGCGATTAGTCCAAGCAGTCTAGTCAAGTTAACTAACGTTTCTTTGGTTGAAAAAGCTTCATCCCACCAGCTCACTAGTAAGCTTTTCATCGAATTCATCCTAACAGGTGAAAAGCTCAATAATGAGCCTAGCATTATGAAGATCACACCTGAAAGGGCTAAACAAATAGAGAGGGTTAGTGGTGCATACAGCACAGTGAGTATCGACTGGGTGATAGGATAAGCAGAGGAGGGAACCTGTAGTTCATCATTGATGGTTTGTCTTGCTAACGCCAGGCTGACACCACTTCCGATCACAAAGAGGCCTGAGAGCACAATTTTTCCAAATCCTGATTGAACAATTGGCTTTACTAGAGAGTGAAGAAAAACAATAAAGCCGTAAATCAGAGCTATCACAGCAAAGTAATAGAAGCCCTCAACGTATTCCTGTACACCTATCAATTTACCAGCTAGGTAAATAAGCAAAGTGAACAAGGCGACAAGATAGCCAGAAGTTTCTTCAGTCTGATTTTTCAAAAACAGACTTAATGGTTTTTTCAGTGATTGGAGCAAGGTTCCATCTCGCTTAGTTTGATATGAACATTCGATTCATAAATCTAACATGCAAAAGTGCTAATTTGTATTATATATTCACCATTTTGGCTGCTTGATATACCTAACCCCTGATGCCTGTAGTAAACTGATTTCCAATAATAATTGAGGCAGCGGACGCTTCACCTTGTTTCCCGCTGTGCTCTGCAAATTCGCTCTGTAAGGCATAGGCATTCATGGAAAACTTCTCTCAAACAGCAGCCTTTATCTGGTCGGTTGCTGATCTTCTTCGTGGTGATTTTAAGCAAAGTCAATACGGTCGAGTGATCCTGCCATTCACGCTATTACGCCGTCTTGAGTGTGTGCTGGAGGCTGATAAAGCAGCTGTGTTAGCGGCGCATGAGAAAGTAAAAGGGATGAGCCTGCCTGAAGAGGCAGCTGAAAAGCTGATTCTGCGCGAGACGAGTCAGAACTTCTTCAATATATCGCCTATGTCCCTGGACAAACTGGGCGAGACTGGGATTAAAGATAACCTGGATAACTACATTCAGTGCTTTTCTAAAGATGCGCGAGAGATCTTCGAGTACTTCAAATTCGATGAATTTGTTGGCCTGCTGAGTGATGCCAACCTGCTGTACAAGGTGGTGCAGAAGTTCGCCAATACCGATCTGAGTCCAGAAGCAATCTCAAACCATGAGATGGGGTTAGTCTTTGAAGAGCTGATCCGCCGTTTTGCTGAAAGCTCTAACGAGACCGCAGGGGAGCACTTCACCCCACGGGATATCGTAAACCTAACCACCTCACTGGTGTTTATGGAGGATGATAATGCCCTCACCAAGGAAGGTATTATCCGCACCATCTATGACCCGACAGCAGGTACAGGCGGCTTCCTCTCCAGCGGCATGGACTACGTCCTGAAGATGAACAGCGATGCTGTTTTACGAGCCTATGGACAGGAACTAAATCCAGAGTCCTATGCGATCTGTAAAGCGGACATGCTGATTAAAGGCCAAGATGTTAGCAATATTAAGCTGGGCAACACCCTCTCTAATGATCAGCTCTACAGCACTCAGTTTGACTACATGCTCTCCAACCCGCCGTTTGGGGTGGACTGGAAAAAGGTCGAAGGGGATATCAAAGACGAGCATACCCTAAAGGGCTTTAATGGCCGTTTCGGGCCTGGTTTACCTCGCGTCTCCGACGGCTCGCTGCTGTTCCTGATGCATCTGATCAGTAAATTGCGGGACAACTCGGTTAATGATGCAAGGGAAGCTGAAGGCGGTGGCCGTATCGGTATTATTCTTAACGGCTCTCCACTGTTTACGGGCGGCGCGGGTAGCGGAGAGAGTGAGATACGCCGCTATATTCTCGAAGCCGATCTGTTGGAAGCGATTGTCGCGCTGCCCAACGATATGTTCTACAACACGGGAATCGCTACCTATGTCTGGGTGCTGTCGAATAAGAAAACGGCGGAGCGCAAAGGCAAAGTCCAGCTGATTAACGGTGTAAACCTCTGCGGGAAGATGCGCAAATCCTTAGGCTCAAAACGTAATCAGATGA
>Ga0193963_1000573_pt1 | contig 19124 bp, 20 predicted proteins | sample FB_6_MG_FD_140359 | JGI IMG/M metagenome (GOLD analysis project Ga0193963, IMG submission 140359) | Microbial mat bacterial communities from the Broadkill River, Lewes, Delaware, United States - FB_6_MG | ecosystem: Environmental > Aquatic > Freshwater > River > Microbial mats | place: USA...
AACGATATTTAAGAATTTTAAAATAAAATATTTATATATATATATATTTTCTTTTACGTTATTTTATTTTTTACTGCTAGAAAACTTTTTAATTATAGCTATTACATAATTATATATTATAGATAAGTTAAAGTAGAATAAAAGCTAGGATTCTCCTAGCTTTTATTCTGAAAACCATATACAAAAACAGGTGATAGGATTATATCACTAAAGAAATCACCAATCTGAAATACGAGATTATATACAGGTAGGGAATACGATAGATGACTTAAACTATACTACAACAGAGCGAGATACTACAATCCACAATTAGCTAGATTTATATCAAGAGATCCAATTGATGTAGCGGATGATTTGAATTTGTATAGTTACGTTGGGAATAATAGTATGAAGTATGTTGATTTAATGGGGACTGAGAAAGTATTAATTTTGTATTCAAGGGAGAAATTTTATGAATTATTTTTTTCTTCATATAAAACCTCTATAAATATAAAGACATCACTTGTTAATGATTGATATGAAGATAAAAATATAGAAATTAAATTGGTTAATAAATGAGCTGATTTCATTGATTATATTAATTCTTTCACTAATAATAATACTAGTTGAGAAATAGTTTATGTTTGACATAATGAATGATGGTTATCTAAGGAAATTACTGATAATAATATTTGATTACTTAATAAAAGTAAATCTAATAATATAACTATTGAACTTTTAGCCGTAATACTGTTGCTAAAGAGTGAAGTACAAAGAAGCATTATAACCAGATTGCTGAAAAAATAAGTAATCAAGTTTGAATAAATGTTTACGGAAGTAATGATTATGTTAAAATAACTAATAATAATTATTTTATACATGAATCTAATTGGATTAAAATAGAACCTAACAATTAATTTATAATTTAAAAGAGAGCTTATGATTATATTAATATTTTTTTTAATTTCATTGATATTTAATTTTATATTATTTAAATGAATAAATTTAATAATTTTTATACTTTTATTTTTTCTAATATTATCATTATTTATTTATTTCAAATACATATATATACACTATAAAAATGATAAGAATTATATAAAAATAATAAAAAGTTTATCTATAACATTATTATTTTTATATTTTACTTTAATTTTTCCATGACAATTAATTGGATGAGCTTTTTTAATTGAAAAATTTTGATGATATTATCAAATATTTAATTTTTTAAGTTACATATCTTTTTTCTTAACACCGATGTTTTTAATATTTTATAATCTAGTTCTCTTAAAAAACAAAGATTTTAATAAGGTATCAAAAATAAATTTTTTTATTACAATTTTCTTTTCAATGTTAATAATAATTTCTTATATTTTTCTTATATTTGAAAAAATGAACTAATATTTATTTATATAAAAGCTAGGATAACCTAGCTTTTATTCTAAAAACCATATACAAAAACAGGTGATAAAATAACATCACTAAAGAAATCACCAATCTGAAATACGAGATTATATACAGGTAGGGAATACGGTGTTATACCATATATATTATGGTGAAATTGAATTAATGATAATACAGACTGGTCTGAAAGAAGATTATGATTTTAATTTTTAATTAAATATTAATGAAAAAAAATATACTTAAAAATAATTTATTTATTTTCTCTTTATTTATTTTGTTTAATACTTTTTTATGATTTATTTATTTTCTTTTAAATAATAATAATAATTCTTTATTAGATTTTTTTAAAATACAATTATGATTTTTTTGATGAATAGTAGGTTCATTTTACTGATTTGTTAATAATGATTCTTTATCATTATTGTTTTGATTAATTATTCTTATTTTAGTTGATTATTTTATTTTTATATTTTTCTATAGTACATTTAAAAGTAAGAAAAATTTTCTTATATTTATTTTGATTTTTTACTTACTAATGGTGTTATCAGGAATTTTTTATTTAGAAGCTTTAAAATGAATTTAATATATCTTATACTTATTATTATTTCAAATTTCAATTTTAAAAAAAGAACTACATTACGTAGTTCTTTTTTTAGTCAAACTTAGAATATTCTAAGTTTTTATTATCTTCGAAATATTGTTTTTGTTTTATAAATCAAGCAATAAGAGTTGAAATAGAAGTAATAGATTTTTTTTGTCATTCATTAAATGATTTATCATTTTCTCAAATAACTAGGTAACCTATATTTTCATTACCATTTTTAAGTTCTTCAACTAAGTTATATTTTCATAACTCGATTCATTCTAATTCTAATTTTTCCAATTCTAATCAATTTTGTGTTAATTCAATAACTGTAGATTGCATTCTTCATTCGTTTCTAGAATCGTATTTTACATTTACATACTCTTTAATTATAGGATTTTTTTCAATATATATTACATATTTTCATCCTATGGCTTTTGAGAATATATCTACTATTCTAAAAAGATTTTTATTATTGAATTCAGTAGTTTCTGCTATCTCTTTGCTTATTTTATAACTAGAGGTAACCAAGAAATTTGATTCTAGAAGTCTTTTGTTTCATATATTTATTATTGTTGATAATAGATTAACTCATTCTCTAGTATGCTTCACTAAGAATTTTTCAAATCATTCTTTTGCATCTATTTTTAATACAACTGCTTCTGTTTTCGCTGATATCCTTACTTCTTTTGGATCTGAATTACTAAGTGATCATTCTCATATTATTCAACCATCTGACACAATTGCTAGTTTTTTAGTTTCTAGTCTATCAGTTGATGCAAATTTTTCAATTGATAAATCTCATGATTTAATAATATATAGATTATTATCAATATCTCATTCATTAAATAATAACTCTCACTCTTTAAATGTGATAGTTTCAAAAAATCATGTATTTTCTAAAAATTCTATATTAATCATTTTTGTTTTTTATGTTTTATTGTCCAATCATCATTGAAATACTTTCTTTATCTCTTACGTAACTCATAAGTGTCTCTTTAGATATAATTTTCTTAGAAAATAGAGCTAATAAGTACTTATCCATAAGAATCATTCATTTATTTTTTCAAACCTCTAATACACTATATAATTGATGTGTTTTACCAGTTATAATTAAATTTCTAACTGCATCATCACTTATAAGTATTTCTCTAGCTGCGATTCTTCATTCTTTATCTGATCTTGTAACAAGTCTTTGACTTAATACTCATACAAGACTTTGACTAAGTTGCATTCTAATTTGAGCTTGTTGTGGTCATGGGAATACATCTACGATTCTATCAATTGTTTGAACTGAATCATTTGTATGTAGGGTAGAGAAAACTAAGTGACCAGTTTCAGCTAATGTAATTGCTGCTTTTATTGTTTCTGGATCCCTCATTTCTCAAATCATTATCACATCTGGATCTTCTCTAAGAGATGCTCTAATTGCATTATCAAATCATAGAGTATGATTTCAAACTTCTCTTTGATTTACTAATGATTTTTTAGATTTAAATGCAAATTCTACAGGATCTTCTATTGTGATAATATGTTTATTAAAATTACTATTAACATAATCAATCATAGCCGCTAAGTTTGTAGATTTACCAGAACCAGTAGGTCAAGTTACAAGAACTAATCATTTTCATCTTTTGCACATATCTTTTATCTGATCACCTAGTCATAGTTCATCCATTGTAGGAATTTTATTTGGTATCAGTCTTAATGCTATAGAATATCAATTTGAATCCATATAACAATTTACTCTATATCTATCTCATTGTTTAATTAAGTATGAAGAATCAGCTTCCATATTCTTGTTGAAATTTTGAACTCAATCTTCTCACAGAAGAACTGTTATTATTTTTAAGACATTATCTTTACTTATTTTTGGTAAGTCAGTTTCTCAAATTTTAATTAACTCTTGGATTTCTCAATTGTTGTTTCTAACTCTTAATACTGAATCACTAACAATATGCACATCTGAATATTTTTTTTCAGATGCGTATTTTAATATAAAATCTATAAGTTCTTTAGATGTCATATGATTATTTTAATAATATTTATTAATAATATTTTATCACTTTAAATAATTTAATGCAAATATTTGACTTTTAATATTCTATAAGTGTAAAGATTTTCTTTTTGACTTATTAATTTATAATTATATCATACAAATACTTAACTTCAAGGAGGAAATAATGAAGGAAGTAAAGAAAAAAATAAATCCTATTCTTATTATAACTAAGGATAGAAACCAGGCATTAATGACCATAAAAACTCTTCGTTCAATCTTTAGATTAATGGATATGCCGTTATGCGTTCATTGTGTTATTGTGAGTAGTAAGTTGTCATTTGAAGATAATATTAAAAAAATTAATATTGTTGTTAATTCATTTAATGGTGAATATTTGCATGCATTTATTAATTCGGGATTTGTTGTAACTGAAAATGTATCAATAATATCACGACTTAAATCTACAGATGGTGGAGAAAAAAGTTTTAAAGACCTTTCGATTCCAGATAAAACTAAGAAAAATATAGAACTAAATTCTAAAATTCCTGCTTTTAATGATTTCTTTAGAGTATTATTAACTGATTCTAATTACTCTAGATTTTTAAATACAACTTTTGTATTTAATTCAAAATCTAAAGAAATAAATGATGATGCTGAGTATTCATTAAAAGAGAAATTTAAAGTTAAAAATACAATCTTTAACTTTTTAGGTAATATTTTTCAGTTAGATTTGGAAAAAAAGATAGTAAATAAAGGTATTTTCGCTGAACTTGATGTATACAAAAAAATAAACCAGTAGCATAGGCTACAGGTTTATTTTTTTAATAGATTTTTTATTTCAACTACTAGTCTTTTTATTTTATTATTACCAGCATGAAATTCTGTACAAGATTCTTTTTGATATCATGTTAATTTTTCATCAATATCATCTTTAATCCTATCTGATATATCATCAACATTATCTTTCATTAAATTTTCAAGTTTATATGATAGATTTGATAATATAACTTTTTCTTTTGGACTTAATTGAATTCATGATTCATCTAATTTTCTAACTCATTCAGTTATGAAATATATTTTATACTGACAATCATATGATCTTATAAAATTCATAAAAAACACTCTAAAATCTCAAAATTCTCAAGTTAGGTAATTCTCATAATTTGACTCAAATGGATGCATATCACTATTTTCTGCTAAATGATTCATAATTATTTTTTTAAAATTTATATAAGAATAATAACATATATAAATTTATAAAACAAAAAAAGAAGCATTTTATGCTTCTTTAATTAAACTAACTATAGTTTCTATATGATGAGTATGAGGGAACATATCCTTAGCTTGCACTTTTTCAATTTTATAATCACTATTTTCTAATATATATCATAGATCTCTTGCTAAAGTTGTTGGATTACAACTAACATATATTATTTGTTTAGTTCAAAATTTCAAAATATTAGGTAACGCATCTGGATGCATTCAAGCCCTAGCTGGGTCAATAACTAGTAAGTCTGCTGTTTTTCATTCTGATAAATATTTTTCTAAAAATACCTCAACTTTTGCATTAACAAAACTAATATTATCAAGCTTATTAAGTTTTGCATTTTTTTCTCAATCTTTACTAGCTGAAGTAACTAGCTCAACAGAAATAACTTCTTTTGCACCATTTTTAGCAAATACCATTCATATAGTTCATGTTCAACCATATAAATCTAGTACTGTTTGATTTTTTAAATCATCTTTATGAGCGTAATCTAAAACCATAGAATAAAGTTTTTCTGCACCTGATGAGTTAGTTTGGAAAAAAGAAGTAGGAGAAATATTGAATGATAAACCTTGAAGATTTTCTTTAATAGTTTCAGTTCAATATATTAATTCTAAATCTCAAATACATACATCTGCTTTATTTGGATTATGAGAAAAATAAATTGATTTAATAATGTCATATTTTTCTGTTAAACTAATTAAAAAATCTTTAATTAAACTTAACTTATCAACTTTATCTAATTTTGTATTTTTTTCAAAATAATCTGGATTGAAAGATAATAAAATCATCATTTCATTAGCAAAATGTGTTCTTCTAATCATTATATGTCTAAAGAATCATTCAGCTCTCATAGAATCATATACAGGTAATCAAAGTGTTTTTGTAAACGTTTTTATTTCTCTGTATATTTCATTTTGAACTTCATCAATTAATGGACATCAGTCCATATCTTGAATTTTAGAAAACTCTCCTTGTTTATGAAAACCAAGATTAAAATGTTCTTCTACTCATAGTTTGGCAGAAATAAATTTTCAATAACTAAATTCAACTTTATTTCTATATCAATCAATTTTTGGAGATCATTCGATAGGAAGAAAATTAAGGTTTGGTTGTTTTTGTTCAACAATATTTAAAGCTTCTTTAACTTGTTGTTCTTTAATTTTTAATTGTTCTTCATAAGGGATATTAATCCATTTCCAACCTCAAGACATACCATATTTATTAGTAGGATGCTCTACTTCAATATCTGATTTTTTTATTATATCAACAATTTGAGTTTCAAGGAATGCTTTTTTCTTTTTAAGAACTCTTAAATTTGCTACTGTTCATGGAATTGCTCATCCAGTTACAAATATTACTCTACCATCTAATTCTGGATTAGGATGTGATAATCTTGAAAATCATTTACCTCAAAAAACAAGTTTTTCAATAGTTATATTTTCTAAAATATCATTTTTCTTTATTCAAGGATATTGCATTAATTTTATTTAAGTTTTAAGTTGAAAAGAGTATATAAAAAAATGAGTATAAATCAATAAAAACAATTGATTGACATTTAGATATGTTTTAATATAATTTTTTTCACTATCAACCTCAACTTGGAGAAAAAATGGACTATATGAACGTAGGTAATTTAATTATTTTAGTGTCAGCATTAGTTTCATCTTATTTTACTGTGGTATGGGTAAAAAATGGTGAAAGATTAGAGTTAGCTTTTATACAGGCAATTTCCTTATATTTTATTGTATATATATTATTGGAAACGCTTATTAGATTTTGGCAATTTTATCTTTTATTTGAATTATGTATTTGTTTTCTATTGATCGCTGTTTTTTTAAGAAAAAATAGCGAAAAATCAGAAAGAAAATACGTATAAAAAAAAGGCTTACTATTATTAAAATAGTAAGCCTTTGGTGCTTTTAATTATATAAGAAATGTATAATACTTTCTGAATTTGATACCATCATAAGCATAACAATTCATCAAATAAATAATATTCATATTCATATTAATATTGAAGACTGATCCTCAGTTGTAATTTTAAATATAGATTTAATAAAGGCCGTAACTATTTGCCAAAACTTAATTGTAAAATATCAAATTGAGACCATAAAGAAGACAACATATGCAATTGCAACATAAAAACCGTATGTAATACTAGTTATTAAGGCATTTATAGTGTTTATCAGATCAATAGTTTCCATATTTTCTTTTTTAATAGATATATAAGAATATTATAACATATTTTTATATTAAAATGCAAAAAAAAAGAGAGGGAAGTCTCTTTTTTTTGTTATATAATTTTATATTAATTTAATATTATTCTTTTTAATTTGAATAATAATTTCTTGATTTCAATTTTCTCATTCTAGTTTTGATTTTTCAACTCTAATGATATCTAATCATTTCATTTTACATGAATCAAGGAAGTTGGTTAATTTCTTTTCAGAAATTTTTCAATCTTTTACAACTCATTTTTTATTAATATATTTACTTCAAACTTCAAATTGAGGTTTAAATAAGATTAATCAAATTGTATTTATTCACATTTGATTAATAATTGAATCAATTATTAAATCTAAAGAAATAAATGAAACATCACAAGTAATTAAATCTAATTCTAAATTTATTTTTTCAAATTTTCTAATATCAGTATTTTCAACCGATATAATTTTAGAGTTTTCCTTTATTTTATCATGCAATTGAGATGTTCAAACATCAACAGCATAAACTGAAGATACATTTTTTTCTAATAAAACTTGGCAGAATCATCATGTACTACTTCAGATATCCAAACATCTGAATCAATCTACATTTAGAGAGTTATCATCTAAAAAAAATTTTAATTTAAGTGCACTTCTAGATACATATTGTGATTCTTCAGATAAATTTATTATTACTTTTTCACTTCAATCTAGCTTTAATCAAACTTTTGTGATTGTTTTTCAGTTTACTGTTATATTTCATGACTTAATTAATGCTTGTGATTTATTTCTAGAAATTTCTGCATTATCAGTTACATATTGATCTAATCTCATTTATTTTCATTTAAGTAGTATTTATTTAAAATTTTTGGAAGATCACTTTTTACATTTTCTCAGTTTATAATTTTATTATTAAGCTCATCAGGTGTCAACCATTCATAATCTGAAAAATCATCTGTATTATAATTTGGTACTTCATTAGAATTTATTTCATATATCTCCATAAATGAGCTAACCTTATCATTTGATGGATTACATCTTCATAATATCTTATAATCAAAATCTGCTAAGTCTATATTAAGTTCTTCACCTATTTCTTTTCTTAAGGTTCTAAGATATCAATCTCATGCTTCAACGTGTCATCAACAGCTAAAATCCAAACCATTTGGAAACAGTTTTTTGTTTTCATTTCTTCTTGGTATCCAAAGTTTTCATTCAGAATTAACAATAAAACAATTTATAGTTCTAAAGTTATTTAATCATTCTTCATATATTTCATCCCTAGACATCAATCAAATTATATTATCATTTTCATCAACTAAATCTAAGTATTCAATTTTATTTTCCATAATTTATATTATTGCTTATTTGTAGATATTAATTATTATAATTCAAATAAAAATAAAACAAGTTAAAGGAGTATAAAATGTTTAATTTTTTTAATATAAATGAAACAAATTTGATATATTATTATTTAGCTATGTTGCTATTTTTTTTAATATCATCAATTGGATTAAGTATATATATTTATGTAATCTTTTATTTTTTCAATTTTTACATATTTTCTATAATATGTGTTATAGATTTATTGCTTTATTGGATTACATATGAATATTATGTAAAATACCAACAAAGTAAGAATAGATTCTTTTTCGGATAATTTTTAACACAAAAAATAAAGTCTCGTTGCAAAGCGCGACTTTTTTTGTATTTTTATACTAATAATTCATATAAAAAAATAAATGCAATTAAACCCAAAACAAGAAGAAGCAAAAAATAAAGTTGAATGACCTTTATTGATTATAGCATGAGCTTGAAGCTGAAAAACTGCTACCTTAACCGAAAGAGTTCAATATATGATAAAGGAGAAAAATATAGATCCTTTTAATATAATGATGGTTACTTTTACGAATAAAGCTGCATCTGAAATGAGAGAAAGAGTTGCTAAAACTTTATGAATAGAAGCTCCAAGAAATATATATTCAAGATGAAATTTTCCTTTAGTAGGTACATTTCATTCGATATGAATTTTTATATTAAAAGATGTATTATCTAGATATTTATCAGAAGAACTACAAATAGGTTTAAAAAAAGATTTTGTAATATATGATGAACAAGATAAATTGTCAGTTCTAAAATCTATACTAAAAAATAGATTAAATGTTGATGAAAAAGAATTTCCTGCTAGGCAAGTTGCTTTTTATATAAGTAATGCTAAAAATAGCTTAATAACTGCAAAATGATATGAAAAAGAAGTTGATTCGTCTCTAAAAGAAATTGTATTTAAGGCTTACATGGAATATGAAAAAGACTTAATTCAAAATAATGCTATAGATTTTGATGATATATTAATAAAAACATACGCTATATTAAGAATCCCTAAAATACTTGAAGAGTATCAAGAAAAATATAAATATTTAATGGTTGATGAGTATCAAGATACAAATCTTGTACAATATGAAATGGTTAAATTATTAGCATGAAAATATAGGAATTTAGCTGTTGTTTGAGATGATAGTCAATCAATATATTCATGGAGATGAGCTGATATGAGAAATATTATTAATTTCAGAAAAGATTATAATGATGCATTAATTGTAAAATTAGAACAAAATTATAGATCTACTAAAAAAATTATAGCATGAGCAAATGCTGTTATAGCAAATAATACAAGTTGAATAAAAAAAGAACTTTGGACTGATAATGATTTATGAGAACATATAAGTTATATTGAAGCACCTGATGATAAAACAGAAGCTAGTATTATAGTTAATATAATAAAAGAAAAAGAAGGTAACTTTAAAGACAATTTAATACTATATAGAACAAATGCTCAATCTAGACAACTAGAGGAAGCATTAATGATAAAGAATATTCCTTATAGAGTAGTTGGTTGACAAAAGTTTTATGATAGAAAAGAAATTAAAGATCTTCTGTCATATTTAAAAACAATTCATAATCCAAGTGATGTTGTTTCAATGAAAAGAATTATAAATACTCCTACAAGAAAAATTTGAGCTAGAAGTATTGAGATAATTGATAATTATAAAGAAAATTTCTGATTAACATATCCACAAATAATTGAAAATGTAGATGAAGTTGAAGAATTAAAAGCGTGAGCTAAAAATGCAATAAAAAACTTTAATGATATTTTTGAAAATTTAGTTTTATTTTCAGAAAAAAATGTTGTTTCAGAATTAATAAGAGAAGTAGTAAAAGCTACGAAATATGATGAATATCTTACTGAATGATTATCAGCAGAAGAAAAAGAATCAAAATTACAAAATATAGATGAGCTTGTTAATGTTGCAACAGAATATAATTGAATGGAACCAAGAGAAAGTTTATCTATATTCCTAGAAGAAGTTGCACTTATAACTGATATGGATACAAAAGATGATAGAGCAGATTATGTGACTCTTATGACAATTCACACGTCTAAATGATTAGAAGAAAAAAGAGTATTTTTAACATGACTTGAAGATTGAATTTTTCCTAGTTTTAGATCAATTTGAGAACAACAAGCATTAGAAGAAGAAAGAAGATTGATGTATGTTGCAATGACAAGAGCTAGAGAAGAATTATTTATTTCAAGAGCAAAAGAAAGGTTTCACTTTGGTGATTACGTTAGAAATCCAGTATCTAGATTTATGAAAGAAATACCTGAAGACCATATGTCAGATTATGATTTAACTGAGTATTTAAAAAACAAATGATGATTTAGTTTTAATAGTTTTGGTAGTAGTAAGTCAGATTCTTTAGATTTCAAATCACTTAAATCAGATTCAAATACAAAAATAGTTAAAAAGATTGCTGACAATGACGTTAGTCAATTTAAAAAATGAGATAAAGTATCTCATCCAAAATTTTGATGAGGATTAATTACTGATTTAAATTGAGAATTAGCATCTATTGCTTTTTCATGAAAATGAATAAAGAAAATGAATATTAGAATTGCTCCTGTTAGAAAAATATAATTTTGCTTGTATATAACTAATGTGTTAATATTAAATCAATATTAAATTTTCATTTTTAATAAATGCATAAATTAGAAAAACATCATATCATACCATTATCTTTGCTAGGCTCAGATGATGGTATTATGGAACTAAAAGATAATATTCATAAACATGTTCATGAAGTCTTAGATTTAAGTTATGATGATTTCAATAATTTAATTGAAAGATATGATTCATCAAGAAATAATTCACTAATTGAAAAACCTAATGATGTTGAATTAAGGTATTTAATGTGGAAAGAATATATCTCAAATATTGATAAGCTCAATAACTCTTCATTAGTTTTGTCTCATGTGTTACATTTAAAGAAATTATTAATGTGAGATATTTGATCATGAAATAAGCAATTTTTATTAGAAAACTGATTTAATTGAAGAATTAAAAATTCAAAAAAATCAACAGACAAACTTCAATGATTATGATTAAATCTAATTGACAGACTTAAGGAAAAAGATTTAGAAGTTTCAAAAGAAGCAATGAATGTAATTAAAGAAAATAACTCTAAATTGAGTTGAATAATTAATAGACCAGTAATTATTCCAGATATATGAAGAGATTTATTGTTACCAACTAAATTATTATGAAATAGTTCTATACAAAATAATTGATTATTTATTCCTGAATCTAAATCAGTTAAAACCTGACCATTTGTAAGACAAACAAGAGTAATAACAAACTGATCTAAAATATATTCACCAGAAATTTTAAATAATACATCTAAAATTCAATTAGAATACTTAAGAGAGTTTAACCTTTCTGACAGAAGTGTCATTTATTCTGTTCTAACAGTTTTAGCAATGATGGCAACAGAAGAGGCATTTAAAGTATGAATAACAATAAATCCTAGCCAGTTAGCATCTGATAGCATAGATATGTGATATACAAAATGATTAGAGTTTATTATAAATCAAATTACAAATTATAGATCTATGTTATCTCAGGAAATAATTGATACTATTTGAAATTCAAACAGTGAATTACTAAGTAAATTAAATATTCCTAAAAATCAAGTAAGAGAAAATATAGCATAATATTTTGAGATTTTAAATATTAGATATAATAGAATTATTACATCTAATATTTTTTTATGCCAAAAAAAACTAATTTAGAAATAAAATACAAAGAATTTAAACAAGAATGAAATTATGAAACAATAGTAATATTGCACTGATGGGGTTGATCAAGTGATAGTTGGGTAGAATTTTGAGAAATAATATCTAAAAATTGATTTGATGTAATTATTCCAGATTTGCCATGATTTTGAGAAACTAATCTTAATTATGAATTTAATTTAGATGAATATGCAAAAGTGCTTATAAAATTTATAACGGAATTAGGTTTATCAGATTTTATACTTATGGGACATAGTAATTGATGAGCCATATCAATTAAAATAGCTAATTCATGATTATTAGATATAAAAAAATTAGTATTAAATAATTCTGCATGAATTAGAAAAGATAAAAAAAGAAGTATTAAAAGAAACGTATTAAATTTTTTATCTAAATGAATTAAGAAATTTAAATGGATTCCTTGATTCTCAAAACTAAGAAAACTTTCATATAAAATTATCTGATCACATGATTATATTAATAGTGAGAAAAATATACATTTGAAAAATACATATTTAAATGTCATTAAAGAAGACATATCTGCTGATATAAAAAAAATAAATATTGATACATTAATTATTTGGTGAGAAAAAGATACATATACTCCTTTATCAGATGCATATTTTTTTAGAAATTCAATTAAAAAATCTAAACTATGTATATTAGATAATGAAACTCATTGAATCCACTTAAAAAACCCAAAAAGATTAATAGAAACATTCTTGAAAAATATCTAAATTAGATTAATATAGTATTAATATTTTAATACTATATTTTTTTTATGAAATTTGAGTTCTACATACTTTTATTATTACTAATTATACCATCATTATATAAGTACAGCTTCTGGCTATTTACTATACAATTAAAAGAATATAGAATAGATAGATTTAAAGAATATTTATCAACTCAACAATGAAAAAAAGCTATAAAAAACTTCTGGTTTTTCGTAGAAGCACCTATTTTCCTTTTTTCAATCATTTATTTTCTAGATTCAAAATTTGAAGTAATACTTGCTAATATGCTTCTATATCTTCTTTTATTAGAAAATATTTTTGTAATTTGAAAAACAGTAAGAAGAAAAATATTAAAACCCAAAGTAACTTGAAGATTAGTATTAACATTATTATCTATATTAATGATTAATATTTTTCTAATATTATTTATAAATACATATTTATTTATATTTATAAATCTTTTATTAGTTCCAATAATTATATTCTTATCAATATTTTTTACTTTACCTATTGTAAATTTAAAGAAAAGAAAACTAATATCATCTGCAATTAAAAAAAATTGAAAATATAAAAAAATTATAAAAGTATGAATAACTTGAAGTTATTGAAAATCAAGCGTAAAAGAATACTTATCACAAATATTATCAGATAATTTTAAAGTTCTATCAAGTCCTGAAAATATTAATACTGAACTAGGGATTTCTAGTTTAATAATAAATAAATTAAAGAAAAAATATGATTATTTTATAGCTGAAATGTGAGCGTATAAAATATGAGAAATCGAAACTTTATGAAATATTGTAAATCATAAACATTGATTCTTAACTGCAATATGAAATCAACACTTAGCATTATTCTGATCAATTAAAAATACAATTGAATGAAAAAAAGAAATAGAAAAGAAGGTTAATGAAAATTGATGAAATCTATATGTGAATTGGGATAACGAGAACGTAAGAAAGGCGAAATTCAAAAAAACAACTAAAGTAATTAAATATTGAACAAGAAAAAAAGCAGATGCTGTATCTGAAGTTATATGAATTAAGAAATGATTAACGGAATTCATATTCAAATATTGAAAAATCGAAACTAAATTTAAAACAAATTTATTATGAAAACATAACATAATAAATATTACTTGAATAATAGCATTTTGTTTTGACCAATGATTAACAAAATCTGAAATTAAAAAATCATTAAAAAAATTACAATTACCAAAAAATACATTAGAATTTGTAGAAAAAAAATGAAATATTTTAATAAATGATACTTATAATTTATCTGAATGATGATTATTTGCATGATTAGAGATTATCAAATCATATAATAAGTCATTAGAGAAAATCTTAGTGATAGATGAACTATTAGAATTATGAAAGAAATCTTGAGAAATTCATCAAGATATTGCAAAAAAAATAGCTAAGAAAAAATATGTAGATAAAATAATATATGTAGGTGAAAACAACAGAAAAGACTTTATCAAGTGATTAGTAAAATGATGATTTAAAGTAAAAGATGTCATTACTGATTTAAATAATATATGAAAAGATAATATTATATTGTTTGAATGAAGAAAAAGTAAATTATTATTTAATAAAATATTATGAAAAAAATAATATTCACTGAATTTTTTACAACTATCAGCTATTCACATTTTCTAAAATCTATAAAATTTTTAACTATTAATTTATTTTTACTAAAAAAGGGTAAATCTGTTGTTGAATTTGAAAATACTTTACTTGATTATCTTTGATTAGATAATTCTAAAATTTTATCTTTTTATAATTGAAGATCAGCTCTCTTTAATGCATTTAAGATTATATGAATAAAGAAAAATGATGAAATTATTGTAAACTGATACAATTGTATATCAGTTATTAATTCAATAATTCAGAGTAAAGCAATCCCTATTTATTGTGATATAAGTAAATTTAATTTTTGATTAGATATAAAAGACTTAGAAAATAAGATTACTAAAAAAACTAAAATAATAATTATTCAGCATACTTTTTGAAAAAGTAGTAAAATAAATGAGATTATTAGTTTAGCAAATAAACATAACATATTAGTAATTGAGGATTGTGCTCATTCACTTTGATCTGAATACAATTGAAAGAAACATTGAACATTTTGAGATTTTTCTTTATTCTCAACATGAAGAGATAAGGTTATATCATGAGTTAATGGTGGTTTTTTAGTTATAAATAATAATAAATTCAATAAAAAATATAAAAAGATTATTACTAAATTAACAGTTCCTAATATTGGTTTGTTATTTAAAAATCATTTATATAACATATTTTGATTTATATCATTTAAAACTTATACCTTTCTTAGTTTTTGAAAAGCATTAATATTTACAACTAGAAAATTATGATTATTTAATGAAGTATTAACAGATGATGAAAAAAAATGTAAAAACAAAGAGTTAAACCTTATTTTACCTAATTCATTAGCAGCACTTGCGTTATCAGATTTTTGAAATATTGAAAAAGATATAAATCATAGAAGAGTATTATATGAATACTATTATGAAAACATAAATAATAACTTATTTAAAGTACCATTTTTTGAAAATAAAAATGAGTTCAATAATTCATTTAGAGTTCCGCTATTATTTGAAAATAATATGATTAAAGATAAAGTTTTTAAATATATGAGTAAGCAATGAATTATATTAGGGTACAGCTGGTCTTCATCTACTATTGCACCACTGGGTTCTTCATTAAAAAATGCTAAGTATACTAAATGTAAAAAATCTGAAGATATATCAAGTAGACTATTACTTTTACCAAATCATAAATATATCACAATTGATGATGCAAAATTTATAACAGACTTACTAAATAATTTTAAAGTATAGATGGATTTAAAAGAAATCAAAGATAAAGAATTATGGAATAGCTTCGTAATAACAGCAAATCCTGAATTTTACAGCTTCTTACAATCATGGGAATGGTGAGAACTTCAATCACAAGAAGGCAAAAAAATAGTCAGATTATGAATATATAAGTGAAATTTATTAATTTGAATAATGTTGGTAATTAAAAATTACGCAAAAAGAGGGAATTACTATTTCATACCTCACTGACCACTTTTAGATTGAAGTATAAAAGAATGAATATCTTCTATATTAAATCAACTAAAATCAATGGCTAGAAGTGATAAAATGTCTTTTATTAGATTTAACTCTACATTACAGAACTTAAAAATCAATAAAGACTTTTTCGATAGGAATTGATTTATAAATGCACCGATGCATGAACATGCAGAAGACACACATTTATTAAGTCTATTACCATCTGAAGAAGAACTATTACAAAATATTAAAAAGAAAGATAGATATTATATAAATAGAGCTATAAAAGAATGAGTTAAAATTACTATATCAAATTCCGATAAACAAATTGAGAAGCTTATTGATATGCACTACACTCATTCAAAAAGAGAAAATTGAAAAAATAAATACTCTGCTTTTAAAAAATCATTTATATATTGATTATATAAAATTTTTTGAAAGAACATAAGTACAGTTTCAGCAAGTTATAATTGAAAAATTGAATCGATTCTAATGACAATTAAGTTTTGAAAAACATGTGTTTATTATATAGCTGCAAGTGATATTATAAATTCAAAATTTTCACCAAACTACCTCTGTCAATGGGAGGCAATCAAAAATGCAAAAAGAGAGTGATGTACTATATATAATTTTTGGTGAGTATCTCCAGACGAAAACCCAAAACATCCTATAGCATGAGTAAGTAAATTTAAAAGAAAATTCTCATGATTCGACTATTCATTAATACATGCACAAGACTTACCATTAAACAATAAATATCGGTTAAATTATTTAGTCGAGACATTCAGAAGAATAAAAAGATGATACTATTATAAAAAGCCAGAATAATTTGATTTATTCTGGCTTTTATTTATAAATTAATTACAAAAGTTAATTGTTGTATATAGATGGATTTTTTTTATTATTAATAAATCTATATAGAAAATAAAAATAAAATCATGAATAAAAAGGAGTTTAATCATGAAGATTGGTAAATATGATATTAAACACCCCATAATACAGGGTGGCATGGGTGTTGGAATTAGTTGGGATCAACTAGCTGGAAATGTAAGTAAGGAAGGTGCTTTAGGTGTTATATCTGCTGTTGGTACAGGTTACTATAGAAATAAAAGTAATAATGTACAAGTAGAGCTGAAAAAAGATAAACCAAAGGATGCTTTAAATTTCTACTCTAGAGATTCGTTTTTTGAAATTGTTGCAAATGCTAGAAAAATTTGTGGTAATGCTCCATTAGCATGTAACATTCTTTACGCATGTAATGATTATGGTAGACAAGTAAAAGATGCATGCGAAGCAGGTATTAATATCATAATAACAGGTGCCGGGCTTCCTACTAATATGCCAGAATTTACAAAAGATTACCCAGATGTTGCATTAATACCTATAGTTTCTAGTGCAAGAGCATTAAAACTAATATGTAAAAAATGGAAAAAATATAACAGAGTACCTGACGCTATTATAGTTGAAGGTCCTCTAAGTGGTGGTCACCAAGGGTTTAAATATGAAGATTGTTTTAAAGAAGAATCTAAATTAGAGAATATTGTTGGTCCTGTAATTGAAGAAGCAAAAAACTGGGGAGAAGATATCCCTATTATTGCTGCTGGTGGAGTATGGGACAAAAAAGACATTGAAAAGTTCCAAACTAAAGGTTGTACTGGTGTACAAATGGCAACTAGATTTATTGGTACTTATGAGTGTGATGCTCATGCAAACTTAAAAAATGTATTATTAAATGCAAAAGAAGATGATATTAAATTAGGAAAATCTCCTGTTGGATTACCAGCAAGATCGGTTAGAACTAATTTACAATTCTCAATTAAAAATAATACAGCTCCTAAAGTACAGTGTATTTCAAATTGTGTAGCTCCTTGTAATAGAGGTATTGAAGCTATGGCAGTTGGATATTGTATTGCTGATAGATTAGGTGCTGCATATAATGGGGATGAAGATACTGGATTATTTTTTACTGGAGCCAATGGCTACAAGATTGATAAAATAATTTCAGTTAAAGAATTAATTGGAAAATTAACTTATGGTGAAGATTATAAGCAAATAGAAAATTAATTTTAAAACAAAAACGCACGGTTTATACCGTGGCGTTATTTTTTTGATTAAAAATGATATTCTGATATAATAATTTTAATATTATAATAATTACCTTACTATGTGAATAGAAAATATAAGTGGGTGTTTAGATATATGAGATTTATCCATAGACGAATTAAGTGAAATTAACCTTGATTCTATGGACTTAGAAGAAACAGAAAAGAAGGAATTAAAAAGAAAAATAGAAAAGAGAATTATTTTATTATCCAATTCTTCTTTTATAAGCTCCAATGATATCAGAAGTGAAATTAGAATAACACAAAATCTTGTTGATATATTATCAAACGAACAAAATTTTAAAATAGAATCATCTGGATTAATAGTTGATCTACATGATAATAAGTGTAAATGTTATTGTTGAGGTGATAAATCGATCCCTATAGTATGCTGAAGAGGTGAGTCATGCAATAATTTTGATAATGCAGATAAATCACTTCATAAAATAAATAAAAAAACTCACGAAGATAATATATCAGATTTATATTAAAAAAAGAAACCATTAAGGTTTCTTTTTTTAATTATTTATCCATTATTTCACTTCATGCAACTAACTTAGATGCTCTTCATTCTAAATCTTCATTAAGATATACTAATTTAGAATTATCTTGTGATCAGATATTTCAAAGTGTTTC
>Ga0193963_1000574_pt1 | contig 19099 bp, 20 predicted proteins | sample FB_6_MG_FD_140359 | JGI IMG/M metagenome (GOLD analysis project Ga0193963, IMG submission 140359) | Microbial mat bacterial communities from the Broadkill River, Lewes, Delaware, United States - FB_6_MG | ecosystem: Environmental > Aquatic > Freshwater > River > Microbial mats | place: USA...
AAATTTGAAGAGTTTTCAAGAGTTTTAAATACTGTTGGGGGAGATGCTATAGATACTACAAAAGATAAATTAGATGAAGTAATTTCATCTCTTTACCCTGATGAAAAGGTTATTGTATCTAATATAGAAGAATCAAAACTTGGTAACTTTATAGCAAATGATGAGAATGACCCACATAATTTAAGGGATGTAGATTTAGCTATTGTAAAAGGTGAGTTCGCAGTTGCGGAAAATGGTGCTGTGTGGTTAAAAAATAGTGATAATAGACATAGATCACTCTATTTTATTGCGCAAAATATTATTATTGTTGTAAAAAAATCAGATATTTTAAATAATATGCATGAAGCGTATGAAAAAATATCATTTGAAGATAAGGGATATGGTGTATTTGTGTCAGGTCCATCAAAAACAGCTGATATAGAACAATCTTTAGTTATTGGAGCTCATGGACCAAAATCAGGATATGTGATTTTTATAGACTAAGGAAATAGTTAATCTTTGATATAATAAAATAAAAAATTTTAAAAGAGTATCATGAAAGCATTTATTTTTATTATATTTTTAACGATTACTTCACTCTATGCAAAAGAGGTTTTATTACTCCATTCATATCATAAAGGATATGCTTGGAGTGATGCTATTTCAGAAACTGTAGAAGCAGAACTCTTTCCATATCAAGATATAGAACTCTCAACTCTTTATATGAATTCAAAAAAAATAAATAGTAGTTCATATCTTAACAAACTTTCACTCTTATATAAAGAGCAATTTCAGAAACGCCATTTTGATCTTATAATTGTATCAGACAATGATGCTTATGATTTTGCAATAAAACACAAAAATACTCTTTTTAAAAATCTTCCTATTTTATTTTGTGGTATAAATAATTTTGACAAACAAAAGTTCTATACTAAACAACTCAACAACTCCATGACAGGTGTACTTGAAAATGTTAATATTGAAAAAAATTTTGAATTAATTACCCTTTTACAACCCCAAACAAAAAAAATTTTGATTTTAAACGATAAGTCAAAAACAGGACTTGCATTAAAAAAAGACCTTAATCCTATTATTGAAAAATATAAATCTATTATGGAGGTTGAATATATTGATAATATGAACATCGAAAATATTCAAAACAAAGTTTCTACTTTAGATAAAGATACTGTGATTTTATTTTTATTATTTTCAAAAGATAAAAAAAATAGATATTTCACATATAAAAAAGGGTTCAAAAAAATAAAAGAGCATTCTACTGTTCCTATTTATGGAGTATGGGATTTTTATTTGGAGTCTGGTTTACTGGGAGGTTTACTCACAACAGGTAAAGAGCAAGGTAAAATTGTTTCCAAAATGGCTATAGATATTTTAGAAAATAATAAAACTATAAAAGATTTACCGCTTGTTGAAAAATCACCAAACCATTATATGTTTAGTTATCAGGAGTTAAAAAAACACAATATAACACTCACAGATAAACTACTCAACTACACCATAATCAACAAGCCAAAAAGTATTTATGAAGAATATACTGAATTTGTACTGTTATCTATTGTTTCAATTATTATTTTAACTGTTTTAGTTATTTTAATGAGAATTAATATTCAAAAAAGAAAAAAAGTAGAAAAAGATTTACAAAATAGAATAAAATTTGATAAAGTACTTCTAAATACTATACCTAGTGCTATTTATTATAAAAATAAAGATGGTAAGATACTTGGTTCAAATCAAGCCTTTGCAGATCTTTTTCAACTTGACATTCAAGAAATTATAGGAAAAACTGCACATGATTTATACCCTTATGAGATTGCTGTCAAAAATGAAAATGTAGATAAAAAACTACTCAAAAACTTAGGACAAGACAACTCAGAACTTACACTCCATTTTCCAAATTCAACAATGAAACATATTGTATTGAGTAAAGCTGTATACTTAAATACAGATGGAAGTATCGGAGGTATTGTTTGTATTATGGATGATATAACAGAAAGACTTCAACAAAAGCAGTTTTTGATCCAACAAGCAAAACTAGCAGAGATGGGTGATATGATTGCAGCTATCGCACACCAATGGAACGAACCTTTAGTAGAACTATCTGCACAAGTTCAAGATATTCAAACATCCTATTTACTCGATGAGTTAGAGAGTCTAAGTATGAATACCTTTGTAAATGAATCAATGATACAGATCAAATATATGTCAAAAACACTTACTGATTTTAGAAATTTTCTCAAACCATCAACCAAAAGAGTCCTTTTTTCTATAAAAAAATCATTTGATGAGATTTTTGAGATTATTGGGAAACAAATTTTTTATTTAAATATAGACTTAGAAGTTTTATATAAAAATCCTCAAACAGAACCACTTATTTACGGATATGAAAATGAGTTTAAGCAAGTGTTATTAAATATCATCAACAATGCAAAAAATAAAATTTCTGAAAGCATACAAGATGATTTTGATCGTTTTAAAATCACTATTGTTGTAGACTCCAATGAGAAATATAATATAATAAAAATCATAGACAATGGAGGTAAAATAGATGACAAAATTATCATTAATATCTTTGATCCCTATTTTACAACAAAAAAAGAGGGAACTGGATTTGGTCTTTATATGGCGAAGGTTATTATAGAAGATAAAATGAAAGGTATCATAAAAGTACAAAATGAAAATGATTCTGTTGTTTTTACCTTAAAAATTCCACATACAATAGGAGTATTACATGAAAATATTACTACTAGAAGATAACAAAAAACTCAATGCTACTATTGTGAAAAGACTTCAGTTAAAAGGTTTTAAAATAGATTCTTTTATTGATGGAAAAAATGCTTATGATGCTATTACAAATAACTATGATTGTTTTATTTTGGATATAAATGTTCCCAATATAGATGGGATAAAAATTTTAAAAAAAATTCGTGAATATTATGATAAGATCCCAATTATTATCATCTCAGCTTCCGTTGAACTTGATCTTATTAAACAGTCCTATGATTTTGGATGTAACGATTATATTAAAAAACCTTTTTTCATCGATGAACTAGAGATTAAAATTGATCAACTATGTACGATTCAAAACACGCAAATACAATATGATGTAAATTCTTATTTCGATAATGAAGCATCCACAATAGAATTTGATAATAAAAAAGTCAAACTTACAAAAAAAGAGAGATTACTTTTAAATCTTCTCCTCTCCAAGCCAAACCAAATCATCACCTATGAGCAGATTGAGTATAGTGTTTGGGAAGGTTCTTCTGTATCACATGAATCTATAAGAAGTTTAGTACGAAGACTAAGAAAAGCCTTAGTTTATGAATATATCAAAACCATCATAGATGAAGGATACAAGTTTATTCTCAACTATACCAAATAGCCCATATTAGTTATATTGGAGAGACATGGCAAATTCTTTGATAAGTTCATCAGGATTCTCAGATAACCTTTTTTTTACCATTTGAGAGAATTTATCAGGAAATATCTCAAATTCTTTCTTTTTTATTTCACTAACCACTGCATCTACTATATCTTCAGGTTGTGTCTTTTCTAAAGGAGAGCCTTCTGTCATTTTAGTATCAATAGGTCCAGGCAGTACCTCATAAACTTCGCCACCAAAGAGTCCAAATTCAGCTCTTAATGCTTGTGTAAATGAATGTAAAGCACTTTTAGATACACAATAACTTGATAATATTGGAAGATTTACCAGAGCCAAAACTGAAGTGACATTTACTACAGTACCCTTAGATTCTTTTAGTTTTTCAAAAAGTGCCTGTGTTAAATTAACAGTACCTTTCAAATTAACATCTAGATCATAAAAATTTTCATCAAATAATTTTTTATTTGAATTAACACCAGCATTATTAATCAGAACATCTAGTGTGTCTATTTTTGAAATAGCTTCATTAATAGAATTTTTTGAAGTAATATCCATTTGTAGTATTTCAATAATATTACTCATCTCTTTAATATTTTCTAAACTTTTAATATCCCTTGCAGTACAATAAATCTTACTTGGTTCTAATTCTAATAGTTTTTTTACAAAAACACTTCCTAATCCACCATTTGCACCTGTAATTAATATAACTTTATTTTTCATTTTGAATCCTTGAGTAACTCTTTATATACTTAATTTTTTGTTGATAACTTTACTCTCTAAAAAAATTTAGATTTTATTTTTCATTCGAAGTTCTCTTCGAATTTTTGCTTCTTCATTTCTTTTTATATGAACTGGGTCTGTAGGATTTAGTTGTGGGATACTCACTGGTTTTCCATCATCTCCTAATGCAACCATTGTGAAATAGCAAGTATTTGTATGTTTTACAGTTTTTTTGATAACATCTTCTGCGATTACTTTTATACCTATCTCCATTGATGTTGTCCCTGTATAGTTCACAGAAGCCAAAAAAGTCACTAATTCACCTACATGTATAGGATGTTTAAAAAGTACTTTATCCACAGAAAGTGTTACAACATAATGCCCACAATATCTCGAAGCACAAGCATAAGCAATCTCATCAAGATGTTTTAGTATCACACCACCATGAATATTGCCTGCGAAATTTGCTTTTTCTGGAGTCATTAAAATACTCATTTTCATAGTATCTATACAATATTCCAACTCTTTATGTAAATCTGTGTATCCATTTTAAATCACCTTCTTATAAATTACACCATCTATCTCATGAATTGCATTTTCAACAATCTCTTCACTTGTTTCAATGATTGCTAAAATTTTACTATCTAGCATATAATTATTTGCTATATTTTGTGCTGCTTTTGCAATACCTTTTGTTACTATTATATACTTAACATCAAATGAAGATGCATAAATCACCTCTTGAAGATTTTTTGTTACTACAGCTGAAGCAATATTGTTTTCTTGAGTATATCGTAATATCTCAAAATCAAAACTATACAATACTGTGGAGTTTGAAGAGGTACTTTGAATATCAGAGATAGCATTTATTTTTTCTATCTCTTCATATTTTATATTTTCATCACCAATTAAAATCATTTGAGACACTCTTGTGAACAAAAATATTTTCCACTACTCAATATAGCATCGTCTTTTGATACATAAGTACCACAAGTTGGACACTCTAACATTGTATCTGTAATTTTATCAGACTCATTATCTTTGATATTTTTTTCTCTAGCTTTTTTAAAAAATAGCAAATACACGCCAAATAAAACAGCAGCTAAAATCAAAAGTTTAATTATCATTATTTTTCCTCATTATTCATATACAAATAATTTCGATGCTCACCTACTTTAAAAACCTTAGCATTTTTTACATTTGCATCTTTTATCTCTTCTTCACAAAGACTTCCTTTATAAAAAAGGTATTGTGTATTTTCATCTTTTAAATGTGATGTCAATTCTAAAAGTAAAGTTGTATTTGTAACAGCACGACTTGTAATGATATCAAATCTATAGTCTTGGAGTTGCTCTATTCTCTTTTGTTCAATAGAAACATTTTCAAGTTTTAAAACACTTTTCACAAAATTCAAAAAAGCCACTCGTTTTGCTCTTGGTTCTACAAGTACCACTTTACTCTCAGGTCGTGCAATTGCTAGTAACATACCAGGATATCCAGCACCTGTTCCAACATCTGCTAAACTTTCAAAACTATCTATAAATTTTAAAGGATACACACTATCAACTATATTGTTGATAATCTCTTCATCTTTTAATGAAGCAGTAAGATTATGAATTTTACCCCACTGTTGCAAAAGTGCTATGTATTTTTCACATCTTTCATAAAAAAGATCATCAAGGTGTAAATCTAAAGCAGTAAGTTTTTCTTTTAACATTATAATATATGATCCATTTTTTCTTTTTTTATTTTTAAATAATGACTATTTTGTGAAGTCTCTCCAACTTTTACGGGAACTTGTTCTACTATTTCCACTTGTATCCCTTTCAGTTTTGCAGGATTATTTGTCATCAGTTTGATTTTATCTATCTTGTAATAATCAAAAATAAAGTCAACGATTTCATAAGTTCTTTGATCACTTGCAAAACCTAGTTGATGATTTGCTTCTACCGTATCTAGTCCTGTATCTTGTAAAGAGTAAGCGTTTACTTTATTAAAAAGCCCTATGTCTCGACCCTCTTGTCGTAAGTATATAACCATTCCTAAATTTTCATTTATAAAATCAAGTGCAAAATTAAGCTGTGCTTGACAGTCACATTTTATACTTCCTATTGCATCACCAGTTAAACACTCACTATGAATTCTTACTGTTGGTATAGATTCCAACTCTTTTGTAAAAATCACAAGATGCTCTTTTGCTCCACCCTCTTTTGGTTCTTTAAAAGATTGTATTAAAAAATCACCATGATTAGTAGGTAGTTTAGCAACATTTGAAACTTCTATATTCATAAATATTTAATCCCTATTTCGTTAATATTAGGGCAATAATATCAAAAAAAGGTAAATAGTATGTTTAAAAGATTTAGAAGATTGAGAATTAATGAAACTTTAAGAGATTTGACAAGAGAGACACAGGTAAATCCTACAGATTTAATCTACCCTCTTTTTGTAAGAGAAGGTGAAGGGATTAAAGATGAAGTATCTTCTATGCCAGGAGTATTTCAGATGTCAATCGATGAGATCATCAAAGAGTGTCGATATATTCGAACACTAGGATTAAATAGTATCATATTATTTGCAATACCAGATGTAAAAGATAGCGTAGGAAGTGAGTGTTTATGTGAAGATAGCATCATAAGTAGAACAATTAGAGCTATTAAAAAAGAGTTCCCTGATATGTTTGTAGTTACTGATCTTTGTTTTTGTGAATATACAGATCATGGACATTGTGGAATTTTAAGTGAGGATAATACTGTTGACAATGACGCAACATTGGAAATTTCTGCACAACAAGCTTTAGTTCATGCAAGAGCTGGTGTTGATATGATTGCACCAAGTGGAATGATGGATGGTATTATTGAAACATTAAGAACGGCACTTGATGAAAATGGCTATGAAAATTTACCTATCATGGCATATAGTACAAAATTTTCTAGTGGATATTATGGACCATTTAGAGATGTTGCTGAATCAACTCCAAGCCATGGAGATAGAAATATGTACCAAATGGATCCTGCAAATAGACTTGAAGCTATAGAAGAATCTTTAGAAGATGAAAAACAAGGTGCTGATATACTTATGGTGAAACCAGCCCTTGCATATTTAGATATAGTAAGAGAGATAAGAGATAATACTAATCTACCGTTGGCTGTGTATAATGTTAGTGGTGAGTATGCTATGATTAAAAATGCTGGACTACAAGGTCTTATTGATTATGAGAGAGTGATGTGTGAAACACTTCTTGGGTTTAAAAGAGCTGGAGCTGGTATCATTATCACTTACCATGCAAAAGAGTATTGTGAACTTCTAAAAAAAGAAAGTAACTAATGGAAAGTACAGAAATCAAAACACAAAAATTTATTATAAAATTTTTTCCAGAGATTATGGTAAAGGGTCCATCTGCCAAAAAACAGATGGTTGGGCAACTTTATAACAATATCAAAAAACTTTTAGAAAGAATCTCTAAAGATATTTTTATCAAAAAATTCAATGATAAAATAGAAGTAGTTTCACCTGTAGAGTTTGTTACAGAATCTAGAATAATCCTTCTTGAAACTCCAGGAGTGGAGTTGGTTCTTGAAGCTTTACAATTTGACAAAATAGATACTTTAGATGAGATAAAAGAGATAGTCAATAAACAAATGGCTCACAAAATACAAAATAAAAGCTTTGTAGTTCGTGCCAAAAGAACTGGTTCTCATGCGTTTAAATCGACAAATCTAGAGCAAACTGTAGGGGGATTTATGTTAGCACGAAATCCTTCAAGTCGTGTAGATTTACATAATCCTGAGATAACTATAAAAATTGAGTTAGTTCATAATCAACTCAATATAATCACGCAAAGATATAAAGGGCTTTCTGGATTTCCTATAGGCACACAAGGTGATATTTTATCATTGATGTCAGGTGGTTTTGACTCTACTGTTGCTTCATATCTTACTATGAAAAGAGGACTTAAAACTCATTTTATATTTTTCAATCTAGGTGGAGCTGCACATGAGATTGGGGTGAAACAAGTGGCACTTTATTTATGGAATAAATTTGGAGCTTCACATAGAGTTTCATTTATAACTATTCCGTTTGAAGATGTTGTAACAGAGATATTTAGATCAACAAATGAATCGTATATGGGAGTAACACTCAAAAGACTAATGCTCTTAGCTTCTGAAAAAATAGCAAATGAGATGCAGATAGATGCTTTAGTTACAGGTGAAAGTGTTGCTCAAGTATCTAGTCAAACACTTAGAAACCTAGCACTAATTGATCAAGTAACAAACAAACTTATTTTAAGACCACTAGCAACAATGAACAAACCAGAAATTATGGATATCGCAAACGATATAGGAACACGAAGATTTGCTGAAAACATGCCTGAATATTGTGGAGTAATTTCTAAAAATCCTATCGTTCATGGTTCATATAAAAGAATGGAAGAGGTTTCAAAACGATTTAACTATGAAGTTTTAGATACAGCTGTAGAAAATTCAAGCAAAGTATTTGTAGATGAGATTGCAGATGATGTAAACAATAGTGTTGGTCAAATTGAAGTTATATCTGATATATCAGATGGAAACTATATTATCATTGATATTAGACAAGAAGAGGAAACGATAGAAACAACTTGTGAAACATTAAAAATACCTTTTTATAAACTAAAAAATGAATTTAAAAAACTTCCACAAGATAAACAATATCTATTTTACTGTGACAAAGGTATAATGAGTCAACTTCATGCGCAGTATCTAAGAGATGCGGAGAATTATACAAATATTAAAGTTTATAGACCTTTATAATTTTGATATTGTATACAACTATAACGAAAGGTATCTATGCTTAAACTTGTTCTTTTATGCTTTTTATGTATCACAACTCTTTTAGCAGAAAAAGAAAAAGTTTCACTTCAGCTACTTTGGAAACACCAGTTCGAATTTGCCGGATTTTATATGGCAAAAGAGAAAGGTTTTTATGATGAGATGAATTTAGATGTAGAGTTTAAAGAGTTTCATAATGGAGTCAATATAACACAAGATGTAGAAAAAGGGATCTCTACATTTGGTGTGGGTTATCCAAAACTAATCCTTGAGAAAGCAGAAGGTGCAAATATTATTTTGCTGAACACTATTTTTCAAACTTCACCTCATATTTTGATAGCACTTAAACAATCAGGTATCAATACAATTAAAGACTTTAAAAACAAAAAAATAATGATGGAAAATGATGCTATATCAAATGCACCTTTTTTAAGTATGTTATTTTCACAAAAAGTCACACTTGAAGATATGACAGTAGTAAAAGCATCTTTTGATATTTACGATCTCATCAATCAAAAAGTAGATATATTTTCTGCATACAGTTCAAATGAGTTATATACATTAGATTCTTTAGGGATAGAATATAATATATTTGATCCAAAAGAGTTTGGTTTTGATTTTTACAATGCTTTTATATTTACCTCTAAGACACTTGCAACAAAAAATCCTGAGTTAGTCAGTAGATTTCAACATGCAACAAAAAAAGGGTGGGAATATGCCTATACTCATATCCATGAAACCGCAAAATTAATAGAAAAAAAATACAATACACAACAAAAATCGTATGAATCTTTAGTATACGAAGGGCAAGTGATGAAAGGGCTTTCACTGAAAAAAGATATCCCTTTTGGAAAAATTGAAGTTGAGAAACTCAGACGAATCAAAGATGTCTATGGACTCATGGGTTTTATAAACAATGATTTTGATCTTCATTCACTTGTTTTTGATGATTCTATACTTTATCTTTCTGAAAAAGAAAAAAAATTTATACAACAAACACCTATTACTATCTCTATCTCAGAAGACTTCAAACCAATTAGTTTTCAAAATGACGACGGAAGCCCATCAGGAATAGCAACAGAGTACTGGGAGTTTTTAGCAAAAAAATTAAATCTTAATGTTGAGTATAAATTTGATTCTATTTTTACCAAACAGCTAAAAACTATACAAAAGAAAGAAGCAGATCTTCTTTTAAGTACAGCAAAAACAAAACAGCGTGAAAAGTATGCTTTATTTACAGATACTTACATTAGTTTTCCTATCTCAATTGCCACTAAAAACAATCAAAACTTTATAGAAAATTTTTCTAAAGTAATAGATAAAAAAATAGCAGTAGGGAGAAACTTTACAGCACACAAACTTCTTGCAGAAAAATATCCAAACCTTAACTTTGTATTTGTAGAAAACATCAAAGAGGGTTTACAACTTGTACAAAATGAACAAGTTTTTGGATTTGTAGAGATGAAACCAACTTTAGCGTACAATATCACAAAATTAGGCTTTGATGAGATTAAAATTTCTGGAAATACAGGGGCTATATTTAATATGTCCATTATGGTACGAAAAGATTATCCTTTATTACAATCAGCTTTAAATAAAGCGATTCAAACCATTGATAAAAAAGAACTTCAACAGATTATAAAATCATATCAAAATTTCAAAATAAAACAAACATATAACTACAAAGCTTTTTTTATTGTATTGGCTATACTTTGTATGCTCATTTTATTTATAATTTTTAAACAATACTACCTAAAAAAAGCAAATAAAAAACTACAACTTCTAGTTTCACAAAAAACAAAAAACCTAGAAGATCTCAATAAAACACTTGAAGAAAGAATCAAAAAAGCAATAAAAGAAAACTCCAAAAAAGATGCCATTTTATACCAACAATCAAAAAATGCACAAATGGGTGAGATGATAGGAAATATCGCCCATCAATGGCGACAACCTTTGAGTCTTATTAGTACAGCAGCTAGTGGTATTTTGGCACAAAAAGAGTTCGGAATATTAACAGATGAAAAAGAAAATCAAGCACTTAATGCTATTATTGAAAAAGCAACTTTTTTGTCAACAACCATAGATACATTTAGAGACTATATCAAAGAGAAAAAAGAGTTAACAGAAGTTATTTTACAAGAGAGACTTGAAAAAGATATCAACATAGTAAAAGCTTCCCTAACAAACAACTTTATAACTCTCAACAAAAAATTACACCCAGAGGAACCAATACACATAAATCTTTTAGCAGGTGAACTCTCACAAGTGGTGATAAATATTTTAAATAATGCAAAAGATGTTTTAGTTGAAAGAAAAGTTGAAAAGCCTACGATATATTTTACAGTACATAAAAAAAACAATCAAGCTATCATAGCTGTAGAGGACAATGCAGGTGGTATACAAGATGATGTTTTAGCAAAAATATTCAATCCATATTTCACAACAAAACATCAGTCACTAGGTACAGGACTAGGACTTTATATGAGTAAAGAGATTATTGAAAAACACCTCAATGGCTCTCTTACTGCGACAAACACAAATCGTGGTGCGTTATTTACTATTGTATTACCACTGTAGTGCTATTTTATTTTTATGATGTTAAATCTAAATTTATAAGATACTCTTTTATTTTAGGGATATAGTTTTTTCTACATACCAAACATGTTGGGATATATGCAACATTTTTATCAAGGTTTGTTATAGTCAGCTCATCACTAAATCCTAATTTTTCAACTAAATTTGTAGGAAGAAGTGTTTTCCCCATACCTGATTTTACACAAGCTAGTATAGTTTCTAAACTTCCAAAAGTTAAACTTTTTTCTATATGTTCCCCTTTTTCTATATAATAATTTTTCAAAAATTCATCATAAGCACACCCCTCTTTAAATGACAAAATCACATTTGGTGTATTTTCATCTTTTGGTTCAAGTATAGCTATCTCCTCTTCATATTTTTTCAGTATCATCAATTCATCACTTTTAGGTTCACCACTTACAAATGCTATATCTACTTTATAATTCAAAACCATATCTACAACATCTCTTGTTGTTCCTGTCAAAAGTTCTAGCTGTATATGTGGATGATCTTCATGAAGCTTCATCAAAAATGAAGAGATACGAACAGCTGCATTACAATCAGTTGAACCAACTATAAGTTTTTGCTGTTTTTTAATATCTTGCATATCCAAAATAGCATCTTCTACTTTTTTGACTATCTCGATAGCATGTGTGTAAAGTTTTTCCCCTTCTTGAGTTAAAACTACCCCTTTAGGTATACGATGAAAAAGAGTACATCCTATATTTTTTTCAAGTTGTTTTATTCTTGAAGTTACATTTGATTGTGCATATCCTAACTTTTTAGCACCTAGTGTTACACTTTTTTCTTGGGCTACTACTACAAAGACTTTGAGTAAATTTGAATCCATATCACTTTTCCTTATATCATCTATCACGATTTTATATTTGACTTACCATCACTTTTAGTGATATTATAACGAATATTTAACAAAAAAGGACAAAATACTATGAATTTATTAGATCGAAATAGTAATGGTGCGATTATATTAGCAGGTATACTAGCACTTATTGTGGGTGTAGGTGTGGCAAGATTTGTTTTTACCTCTCTTTTACCTTTTATGCTTGAAGATTATCTTAGTGTTACTTTTGCTGGTGTATTAGCTTCACTCAACTATGTAGGGTATTTATCTGGTTCTATTTTTGCAGTTTTTATCAAAGATATCAATGCAAAAGTAAAATACTTTAGACTCGGTATGCTTTTATGTGTTTTTACCACTTTAGTTTTAGGAACTACCCAAAATGAACTTATTTGGTCAATCTCTCGTATTATTGCAGGATTTGGGGCTGCTATGGCTCTTGTTGTTGGCTCTGCAATTGTGATGACAAAACTCAAAATGGACAATAAAACAAAAGCGATGGGGATACACTTTTCAGGAATTGGTTTTTCTGTTTTAGTAACTGATTTGATTGTAAGAGCTGTATATATCTATAATCCATCTTGGAAAACAGCATGGATAGTTTTGACTCTATTTGGTTTTGTAGCATCACTTTATAGTATGTTTATTTTATCTTTTGATCATAAAGTAAAACAAAATGTAGTAAAACACCATTTTGACAAGTCTCTTTTTACCCCTTTTGTGATTTTGCTCATTATTGCATATTTTGCTGAGGGTGTTGGTATGGTTGTACAAGGAACATTTTTACCTGATATTATCAATTCACTTGAGGGATTAGAGGGGTATGGAAATTTCACTTGGACAATTGTAGGAATAGCAGGTATCCCTTCTTGTATCATTTGGATGACTTTGGCAAATAGATATGGAAGTGTCAACATCATTATTATAGCGATGCTTTTGCAAATAGTAGGTATTCTCATCCCTGCCCTATCTTCAAATATATATCTAAATCTTTTTTCAGGTGTATTGTTTGGAGGAACATTTGTAGGGCTTGTTGCACTATTTATGAATCTAGGTGGTAAAATTGCAGGTGCAAACCCAGTGATTCTCATGGGAGCTTTAACAACTGCTTATGGAGTGGGTCAAGTACTAGCACCTTTATATAGTGTCAAACTTATCGAGATGTTTGGTAACTATACTATGGCTTTATATGTAACTGCACTTATTGTATTTTGTGGGGTATTACTTTTACTTTTCGCAAATATCCGTTTTAAAACTCTTCAAAGCAAGCTATAATATAAAAGTTATAGCTTATGTAAAAATAGATAAAATACCACCATGAATTTAACAACAACTATGAAACAACACTTAACAAGAGATAGCATTGTCGATATGCTTACAAGATATGAACTATATTATCAAATTAGTTTAGGAAACTTTGTATTAGAAACTTTGCAAGACTACGATGAAACTTTGGCAAAACTCAAAGAACTCAACCTTCAAGTTCCTGTTGACACTGCACTGATGAATATAGTGGAAATTATAAAACAACATTGTCTTAAAGATAATTTTGATGAAAAACTAGAATACCATCTAAGAAGTTGTTCTATCTTACACGCACTCAAAGACTTTATAAATACAGATAAAGAACTCTTAAACTCAGAAGATTATAAAGAGGACAAAACAAAAGCGATTGTTGCTGATACTTATTTTCAAGAGACTATGAAAGTACAAATGGAGAGTGATTATAACTTTGTTTATAATCATTATGACCTAATGATAACAGATGAAGTGATCACTAAAATTCATACAAATATTGGATAATATTTACAATTAATCTACATTAATTATTATTAAATATATTTATTTACAAGGTAATTAATGTATTTTAATTGTTTTTTATTCTGAAAGATTGATAACTTTATTTTTAACCAACAACATCTTGATGACACTTCCAACTGATCGCATCTCATCTTTAGCATATTGTTCTAGCTCTTTTTTTTGAGTAGGAGTTAGCGCTATTGTTATAGAAGCATTTGCTTGCTCTTTTTTCACCTTGCTACCTACAGGTCTACCTGCTTTTTTTTGCAAATCTTTATGTGTAATAGAGTTTTGCTCAGTTGAGTCTTTTTTGAGTTTATCAAATTTTGCTTTTGCCATTAGAGATATTCCTCTATTTTTTTCATCAAGTTTTGCATTGTGTTTGATATTTTTTTATAAGTATGTTTTTTCAGTCCTGAACTTGCTGCAAATTCAATAATACTTACACCTTCATTTTCTGCTGTTTGCAATGCTCTTGTATGTGAGATAGCAAAATAGTCAATATCATCTTGAGTATTTTCACTCAAAAAACCAATAGCATCTTCAACATCATTTTCTTTTAAATAAGCATTTACCACAAATAAAATAGGTACATTGAGTTGTTTTACTCGCTCATAACTTTCAAGTGTTGTACCCAAAGAGTTAATAGTGGGATTGAAAGGGATGATTACTAAATCGGCATTTTGTGATATCTCATCAAGTCTTATATCATCAAAACCACCAAAATCATACACAACATCACCCTCACTCAAAGTAGGAATTTTTTCCTTTAGACCTATTTTTATAACTCTATCATCAAGTGTTTGAGCAAGCATACCGTAAGGGTCTAACTCTATAATGGAAGTATCAAAGTGAAGTGCTATTTGTGTAGCTAGCATCGATTTGCCTACACCACCTTTTTGATTATATATAATTATTTGCATTTAATTACCTTTAGTTAAAATTAATTCTCTTATTTTATATTTAATATTCTTTAGTTACAATTAATTACAAGGTAAAAAATAGAATTATTTATCAAAAAGTTTTACTAATTTTCAAGAAAAAGTTTCCCCTGTGAGTAGAGTGCAGAGGTCATCTTTCCCCATTGAGAATATATCTCTAATCTATTTTTAGAGATACCAAAAGCAGCTGCAATCTCATCGATTATTTTATGTTCAAAACGGTGGTATTTATCATCTGAGTGTACTAAAATCAAAAGCTCTAACAATACAATTATTTGGCTTTGTTCTGTTTTGATATCGGACAAAACATCACTAAGTACAAAGTTGCTATCATCGTGTTCTATATTATCTATACCCATCTCAGCACAATATTCTTTGATGATATCTTTTTCCTCTTCATCGAATTCACCATCAATATTGGCAACATAATAAGCCAATTTTAAAAAAGCAAATTTTTCTCCAGCTTTCAATCGCATAAGTAACATACTATCTCCTTGTATTTAGTTTGCCTATTTTTTCTTTCTTTGTGTATAATGAACTTTTTTATCTCTATTAACAAAATAGATCCACAAATAATTTACAATAAAATAACTCATACCAGAAACAACGGTAGCAAGAACAATAGATCCTGTGCAAAGTTGCATAAATATATTTCCAATATTTTCATTGAACCATTCTAGATTCATTTGTATATTTAAAACTTCTGTATTTAAAATAAAACTGCCTATACTATATTCAACATAATAGATAAAAGGCATTGTAATAGGATTTGTTATCCAACATAACAAAATTGCTAAAGGGACATTAAACTTCAAAAACTTCATCATCACAATTACCACAACCATCTGCATAGGTATAGGCAATAGAGCAATAAACAAACCTATGAGTAAGGCTTTTGTAACCATTGTACGATTGACCGCTATATATTCGTATGGAATATTATATTTTGAAATAAAATCTTGTGACTTTTTTGTTTTTGTTAATTTTTTAATTCTTTTTTTCATTATAATAACACCGCTTAGATTCAAAATAGGTATCTTTGTGAAAAGACCTATTATTATACAAAGTAAAACTAATACAAATATAAATATAAATTATAAAGTGTTATATACAAGTAAAAGACACGAATCTTTACTCAAACTAGTTTATTTTAAAATATTTCCTTTTTCCTATTTTGACAACTATATTTTCTGTAGAGATAATCATATTTTTATCTGTTTGTTTTAAGTTGTTTACTGTGATTGCATTTTGTTTTATAAGTCTTAAAATATCACTATTGCTAAAAGAGTTATCCAAAAGCTTTCTTACTAGTTCAAATAAACCCATTTGCTCTTCTTGTATAATAACATTTACCATATCTTCTTCAAGGACTTTCTTTTTTTGAAATTGATTTATAAATCTCTCTTTTGCTTTTGATGCTTGCTCTTCACCTTTCATGATTTTAGTGACCTCAAAAGCCATTTTTATTTTTGCATCTCTTGGGTGTAAACGCACTATCTCCTCAACCTCTGATAGCTCTATTCTTGTATTATTTATAAGAAATACTTTTATCATCTCATCTGGTTGTGCCATTAACGAACCAAACATATCATAAGCATCAAACTTTAAAAATATACCAGTACCCCTACTTTTTGACATCAACTCACCTGTAAGAGGATTTTCCATGAGGTTGACAGTGACAACAAATTTATCTTTTTGGTTGATTGTTTTTTGTAGTTTTCTCCCTACTAGTGCATTAAATGTCTGATCATTACCACATAATTCAACATCCACATCCATTGCTACACTATCATATCCTTGCATCATTGGGTACATAAATTCATGCATAAAGATAGGTTTGTCTTGATTTATTCTTTTTGTAAACATATCTCTTTCTAATAATTGCCCAACAGTAAAGTTACTTGCTAGTTCTAAAATATCTTCAAAATTCAATTTACTTAACCATTCTGAATTATATGCAATTTTTGCAGGATTGATTGGGTCATTGAAATCCAACAAGGGTTGAATCTGTTCTAACCAACACGATACATTTTTTTGAACCTCTTGTTTTGTTAATTTTGTACGAGTACTATTTTTATCTGTGGGATCTCCAATTCTTGCAGTAAAATCACCAAATAAAACAACAACTTCATGCCCTAATTGTCTAAACTCTTCTAACAGCTGATAATTTTTTGCATGGCTTAAATGTAAGCTATCGCTTGTAGCATCAGCACCAATATAAAACTTTTGTTTTTTGCTGTTAAGTCTATTTATAAACTCTTCTTTGCTTGGAAGGATGTTTGTTATTATGCCTCTGTTTAGTAACTTTTCTATTTGATTATTCATTAGTATTCCTTTAAAATTGAATAGTAACATTGAAAATCTTAAATTATACTTTACTAGTAAAATACTTTTAAAATAGAAGAATATTAATAGAACATTAAATAATTTTTCAATATACTGACTTTATGGATATAGATGAACTAGAAATAATAATAGAAAAAAACAAAACCCAATCGCCAGAAACTTTTAATGAGATATTAAATGTCACCATACCTTTTTATACTTTTTACAAACAGATGAACCAAGGTGTATGTCAACTAGAAGAGGAGAAATATAGGATCAACCATAGTGAAGTTGATGTTTTAAGCTCACTTAAAATACTAGGGGATAAGGACTATATCTTAAGTCCCAAGCAGTTGCACCAAAAACTACTCTTCACAGGTGGTGCGATAACCAAAGTTCTAAAAAAACTCGAAGAGAAAAAATATATCAGAAGACTAGATAACAAATACGATAAAAGAAGTAAACTTGTACAGTTAACAAAACTAGGTATAGAGGTGAACGATAAAGTACTCAAAGATATCATCGATTTTGAAGAAAAATGTTTTTCTGCTTTAAATGAAGAGGAGAAACAAACTATGAAAAATCTTCTTTTAAAAATGACGAAATAATTTTAAGAATTTGAGTATGTTGGTTTTTGTTGGGCTACTTTGAGTACTTCTATAGTTGGTTTGTAGTCTGTTCTATTTGTATTTTGCTTGACTTCAAATCCACCTTCGAAAAACTTATCAACAAACTCTACAATTTTATCGAGCACTCTTTGAACTATTTTTTTTCTTTTTAGGTAAGTATAGTTTTCTTTGAAAGTTTTTGCTACATCATTTGCCAATGGTTTTCTTTGTTCATAAATATAGGTGTCTACTACTTTTTTCACCTCATCATTTTTTAGATTTTCCTCTTTACATAACTCTTCAAAAGCTTTCTCTTTTTGCTCATCCCAAAACTTTTCAAACTCTTCTTCTATATCTTCACTATTTTTAATTTGGAGTAAGTTTTCATTTATAAACTGTTCTATTAGTTCTCTTTTGCTTCGCAAGTTTGGATTGTTACTTAAAATATTAGCGATATTTTCTTTTTGTTTTTTAACTTTCTCTTCATCTTTTTCATCTTTTATCTCACCTAAAAGTTGTAAGATATACGATACATTGATCTCATCTTTATGTATAAGTTCAAGCTCAAAATCTACATCTTCTAAAATAGAGGTTTTTTCTTTATCATTAGTAGTTTTTGTAGGTTTTATATCAAGATATTTAGAAAGATAGTCGTTAAACTCTTGTTCACCCATTTTTAAATCAGACCACTTAAAATCTGCGAAACATTCAAGTATATTTTTAGTACGCATTATTTCTCTAAAGATTTGTACAAATTCTAAGACATACTCATCACCTTGATTTCTTAACGCATTGACCTCATCTACAGTTGGAACTAACTCTATAAGCCTTTCATAAATAGCATCAAAGTTTACGACATACTCTTCATAAGGCTCCATAGTAATTACACCTATCGCTTCTTTATTTGAAAAAAGCTGTATAGCTTCATCTGTAGCAGGTTTTAGTTTTCTAAAACATACTATGTTTCCTTGTGATTTTCTCTCATTAAGAAGTCTATTTGTTCTTGAAAATGCTTGTATAAGTCCATGATATTTTAAGTTTTTATCTACATAGAGGGTATTTAGTTTTGGACTATCAAATCC
>Ga0193963_1000575_pt1 | contig 19097 bp, 14 predicted proteins | sample FB_6_MG_FD_140359 | JGI IMG/M metagenome (GOLD analysis project Ga0193963, IMG submission 140359) | Microbial mat bacterial communities from the Broadkill River, Lewes, Delaware, United States - FB_6_MG | ecosystem: Environmental > Aquatic > Freshwater > River > Microbial mats | place: USA...
AGATATGACCGCTAGCGACCATTCACTACAGTATTTAATGCGGGGAATCGAATAATTGAAAAGTGTCCTTGAGCGTCGTTTTTGCCGTTGTTTAATACTGGGCTACGGTGCAGCTCGTTAACGGTCGCATAAATATAACCATCAATGCCGGCAGCAAAGCCATCTGCCCAAGGCAGTAGTTTTTCTGAACGATACAGTTCTTGGTAAGAGCCATCCGCTTTGGTTACACCAATGGCATTGCGAGTGATTGCTGTAATATAGACATTGCCTGCGGTATCTATAGTGGAGCCATCGGAGATTGGTTTATCACCATAGCGCTCTACTTTTGTTGCTAGCTGGGTGTTAGTGAGCTGTTCGTTGAGCAAATCAGCTGTGCGTACTCTATACATAGCCGTAGCGCTCATTGGCGCGAAATAAACCCATGTGTTAGTTGGGTCTACCGTAATTGGGTTTACACCGATACGTGCGGGCTTACCGCCTAGTGTCAGCTGCCGTTTTTCTATAATAATGTCAATATTCTCGGGTATGGTAAAGCGTGAACCTTCAAGCACTCTACGAGCACGGCCTGTGTTTAAGTCGAGTACAATTAGTGCTGAATTATGACCATCACCGGTATCGGAGATATAGATAGCTTCATTATCTCGGTCGATGGCTAAATCATTTAGAAATGATGTAGTGCGCGCAATAGGTTTGCCAAGGTAATACACTTTATGCAACTGCTCAGTTTTTGTATTCCACGCGATTATTCTACCGGCGCTTTGATCTGTTTGGCCATCCAGCATCCAGAGTATTCCTTGCCTATCGGCTCTTAGGCCTAAAACACGGTTTAAACCAGGGCCATCATTACGCGGTGCTCTAGCCCATTTATCAGTTGGGTAGGGTGTAGTTGAACCATCGGGCAGCACTTCGACGACACGTAATGGTGTGCCATAGAACTCATGCACGCTCATAAACATGCGCCCATCAGGGCCAATCGCTAAATTACCCGGCGGTAACTCTTGTTTAAATCGGGCATAGATTTCAACCTCGCTGGCTTGTATTGATAGGCAATAAAGCGCTGACAATATAAGTAAGATTAATGGTTTTTTCATAGGTCACCTCTGTGAAGTAGAGAGTTATTTTATATTTTGATTATTTCGATTGATACAGCGTAAAATATAAAACCAATCTTAGAAAAATTCGAACATATAAGATGTATAGTCTCTCTGATTTAGAAACATTCATATTGGTAGCCCATCGAGGTGGTATAACGGCGGCTGCACATCAGCTAGGCATCTCGGCGGCTACTACGAGTTATCGTATTACTAAGTTAGAAAAATCACTTAAGTTAATGTTATTTCACCGCAATAGTAGAGCACTGTCTTTAACGGGTGAAGGTGCAATTTTTTTAGAAAAAGTAGAACGTATTATGAGCGACCTACGGTTGGCTGAAATTGAGGCTGGTGCAGGTTCTAGTGTGATACGGGGGCATTTGCGTGTTACTGCCTCCACGTGGGTGTTAAGTCGATTTGTGTTGCCTCATCTACAGAGTTTTCAAACCCAACATCCAGATTTAACATTAGAATTTACCACGACGGATCATTTTGTGCCTTTGGTCGAAGATGGGCAAGATTGTGCTATCCGTGTAGGTAGGTTGCCCGATAGTGCGCTAATTGCCCGCCGGGTTTGTAATAATCACCGTATTATCTGCGCTGCACCGTCACTGCTTGAACGCATAGGCACACCTTTATCATGCAAAGATCTAGAGTGTGCCCCTTGGGTTTGCTTACCTTGGCAGACGCGTTTTTCTGTACAGGATAAAAGCACTAAATCAACGCTGCTGGTGACAAAGCGCAATATACTAGTTACTCACTCTGATGCATTAACTGAAGCAGCCTTACAGGGTGTTGGTGTCGTGGTAAAGTCGCGGTTGGCTATTAAGCATGAATTAGAGAAAGGCAGTCTTGTGGAGGTGTTACCTGGCCTACTTAACCCCAGTGATGCGCCTGTGTGGTTTGTCACTTCATCCGACGCGCGCAATAGCCGAAAAACAACCGTATTTGGCGATATGATTTGCCAGGCATTTGGCGAGTCTCGTTGAGTTACTTATCAATGGTACCCTCTTTATCACGACTCCATTGTTGCATCACCATATGGGTAATTATCTTCGCGCCTTTGGGTAGTTCACGGTCAATATCAAATAGAATATCGTGCAGACGATCCATAGTGGAAAACTCAAGATATACCAGTAGATCAACCTCCCCACTGGTACCATGGCAATAGTGAACTTCAGGGTACTGCATAAGGCGTTGAATCATAGGCGCACACTTATAGCCCCCGTTTCTAATTTCAAAATAGGCTTTTAATCGATGTGGTGTGTGTGTATTAGCGGCACTAATAACCTGGTAGCCAAGAATGTCACCCTCTTCCTCCATTCGTTTAATACGCTCGGACACTGCCGTGCGAGATAAATTGACCTGCTCGGCTATTGAAGAAACGCTTTGTCGAGCATTTTCTTTTAATGCAGCGATTATTTTTTGATTAAAACTATCCATCAAGCTATTTGCTCTTACAAAATGTCGGTGATACCCGGAAATTACTGCAAACTGCCATAAAATAGCGACAGTCTGTTTTTAAGGGTCATCATAAACTACGGTTTTAATATCTGGAGTATTGAGAGTGACAACGATAAACCAAACAATTACGCTCTGGCAAGGGGGTGGATTAATTGCCACTACCTTACTAGGTACAGGCGTGTTTATCTTGCCACAGTTAACGCTTGAGGCTGCGGGTAATAATGCCTTTTGGGCTTGGCTAATATTGCTTATAGCTATTTTACCGCTAACCTATATTTTTGCAGAGCTAGGGCGTCGTTTTACTCACGCTGCCGGGCCTGCTTATTTTGTGCAACATGCTTTTGGTAAGACATTTGGACAGGCTACTGGCCTACTCTTTTTGTTTATTGTGCCGCCGGGGGTTACGGCAGCACTGATAATGACATTAGAATTTCTCAAGCCACTCGTTTTATTAACACCACAACAGCGTTTATGTATTGAATTATTGATCATTATAGGGTTATTTTTTGTTAATCGGCGCGGTTTGCAGTTATCAGGCAATATCCAGCTCGTGCTCACATTGCTAATTTTGTGTGTTGTTATTGCCATGTTATTTGCATTTCTACTACACCCACCTGTTCTTTCTGTACCGGTGAGCGCACCTTTTAAATACAATGCAGCAATAAACCCCAATGGCATAATGAGTGCAATAGGGTTGGCTATTTGGAGTTTTTTGGGTATCGAGGCAATTACTCATCTTGCGGGTGAATTTAAGCATGTGAAGCGGGATTTTATTCCAGCTAGTCTAGGTGGGGTGATACTAGTCGGTATGATTTTTATGGCCTGTACTTGGTTATCAACCTTGGCACCTGATCATAGTTTGGCAATGGTGGGGGCATTTGAGCTCTTATTAGGTGATAGTGGTCGTTGGGTAATTGGGGGGTTAGGGCTGATAAGTGGTATTGCAACGATCAATGTTTATTTTGCCAGCCTCTCCCGGCTGGCTTGTAGCTTTAGTCACGATGGTGTGCTTCCGGCTTCGCTAAAAAAGGTAAACAATGACAACATACCCACAAAAGCACTCCAAGCATTTATGATTATATCGATTTTGATACTATTAATCAGTTACTGTGCCAATCTAGATTTTGTGACACTAGCACATTGGGTAAACGGGGGCTTTGTTTTAATTTATAGTGCTTCGATGTTATCTGCTTGGAAATTACTACCAAGTAAGTTGCGCCCGGCTATTATTGCCAGTCTGTTAGCGTGTTGCTTATTTATTTATTGTTTAGGTAGCTCGATGATTTATGCTATATCACTAGCAATAGTGATTATTGCTTGGTTAAAGTTAAAGAGCTTTACTCAAACTATACGCGCTAACTAACTTTGAAAAACGCCATCTATTTAAACTGTTGAGCTACCTCTAAGTAGTGTTGATATTCGGCCTTTGGTACTAAAGAGCCACCTGTAAGCCAAGCAATATGTGTACTGTTACCCATGTTTGCTAATAAACCGTGTGTAGTTAAATATTTTTTTGCTGCTGGTGTATTCAACATGCTTGGCCCCAAACAACTAATAGCTGCTGATGGCTCAACTTCGATATTTTCACAGGCTTTCAATAGGTAAAGTTGTTTGTAAATTTGCTCATCTGTTGCGGTATAAACACCGGATAGTAAATGGCGTGTTGCATCACAGACCCATTGCGATGCTTGCCCAACAGCTAGCCCGTCGGCGTCGGTATCAATGGTTAATCCACAATCACTAACACAAGTGGTAACTGATCCAGTGCTGCCAGCCATACCTAATAACATACAAGGCGCCTGTACAGGTTCTGCAAAAAAGCAGTGAACATACTCACCAAAAAGGTGTTTTAAACCAAATGTAATACCACCTGGCGCACCGCCTACCCCTGCGGGTAAATAAACAAATAGAGGGTGTTCTTTATCGACTTGGATATTGGCTGCTTTAAGTTGTGTTTGAAGACGCAGTGCTGCTACTGCATAACCTGCAAAAAGATAAGGCGATCGTTCGTCATCGATAAAATAACAAAGAGGGTTATTGGCTGCATTAATACGCCCTGCTGCAACTGCTGCACTATAGTCGTCATCGTGTTCTATAACAGTAACGCCACACTGTCTAAGGCGATCTTTTTTCCACTCTTTGGCTTCGCAAGACATATGAACAATCGTATTAAATCCCAGTGCATCTCCTATTATCCCAATGCTTAATCCGAGATTGCCGGTGCTCCCCACTATAATGGTATGTTTACTAAATAGCGCCTGTGCTTTTTTTTGAGACAACATAGAGTAGTTGTCTTCTTCGGTAGACAGCAACTTATGCTCTTTTGCTAATGAATGTGCAAAGTGTAGTACTTCATAAATGCCGCCACGCGCTTTAATAGAGCCAGCTATAGGTAGATTGTGGTCGGCCTTTAAAAAAAGAGAGCCACCAATGGAGTTGATTTTTTGATTCAAGGAATCAACTTTAATCAGCCTTGATTCAATAATACCGTTACTGGCTTTAAGTTCAGGAAACAAAGTAGCTAATAGCGGTGCAAAGCGCATAAGGTGTGTATTTGCTGTATACAACTCATCGATCGATGGTGTATTACACACGGCTGTTTTATCTTGGTATGCTTTGTTAATCCAGACTAAAGGGTCTGCATTTTGAAGTTGTTCTTTTTCAAATGGTGTAATCGCTAAATTATCCACTTTAAGACCCTTTTTAGTTAAATATAGGAATTTAAATTTAAATGTAGATGTATCATAAGCGAGAATATATGAGAAGCCTAGCAATCTTTCCTTTATGCACCTTTAGCATAACTAACAACTAATATTATGGTTGTTCATCGTGCTTACCTTTTGACGGGTAAGCACTTTTATAAGTTAAAATATTTCATTAATGTTTAAAAAAAGTTGTTTTATCACCAGACCGATACCCTATCTTGCGCAGTCTATTTGATAGCAATGTACGTTTATCCCGATCGCGCTCAATAACGACAATAAAGTCAGGCAGAACGGCATTTTTTGCCGCCCAGTCGATCAACTCACAACCATTGCTTTTGCCTACAAGATAATAATCAATAGCAATAAGAGAAATATTTTTTTCACGTAGTGTTTTTTTTGCACTGCGTGTATCGGCACAATAAAGATCAGCGTTGTAAAAACCTGATCGAGTAATAGCGAGTCTCATAGATCTTACTCCTTGTTAGTAAATATGGTTAACCCTTAATGTTAATCACTTGTTTTAATGTATGAATAATATCAACAAGATCTGTTTGATTGTTCATTACATCGTCGATAGGCTTGTAAGCCATGGGTATTTCATCAATTACTTTTTCATCTTTTCGGCATTCAATACCTTGTGTTGCTTTAATTAAATCATCTACCGAAAACTGCTTTTTGGCATCACTACGGCTAAGCCGTCTACCTGCACCGTGGGAGCAAGAACAAAATGATTCAGTCTCCCCCTTTCCTTTTACAATAAAACTTTTATCGCCCATAGAACCGGGAATAATACCAAGTTCATTCTTTCTTGCACGAATAGCTCCTTTACGTGTAATCCATACATTGCGGTTAAAATGGTGTTCTTTTTCGATATAATTATGGTGGCAATTAATCGCTTCTTGGGTGATGGTAAAATGTGGTAAGTAATGGCGTAATTCGCCTACTACTGCACTCATCATATAGGTTCGATTTAAAGCGGCATAATCTTGCCCCCAAGAAATTGCTTCAATATAATCATCATAGTGTGTTGAACCTTCCGATAAGTATGCCAAATCTTTATCGGGTAAATGAATCATCCATTTTTCCATTTCACGCTTAGCTATTTCGATAAAATACAGACCAATTTTATTGCCTATTCCACGGCTTCCTGAATGCAACATAACCCAAACATCATCATTCTCGTCAATGCATAATTCAATAAAATGATTACCTGAACCCAGAGTTCCCAATTGTTTAGCAAAGCTATTATATTTAATACGTTTATATAATTTAGGATGTTTTTCAAAAATCCTGCTTAAACGCATAGACATAGTATGACCGCCTGCAATTTTAGGGTAGTTATGCTGGCCTCCGGCTCCTAAAGGTACAACTGCTTCAATAGCATTGCGAATAGCTTTAAGGTTATCGGGTAATTCATGGGCTTTAAGTGATAACCTTATTGCATTCATTCCGCACCCAATATCAACGCCCACCGCAGCAGGTATAATGGCTTTATCTGTTGCAAGTACTGAACCTACTGTTGCTCCTTTACCCAAATGTACATCGGGCATTGCGGCAACATGTTGATAAACAAACGGCAAGTTTGCAACACGACTTAATTGAACCTGCGTATTGTAGTCAATATCATCTGTCCATATTTTTACGGGTAATCGTTGGTCCTTGTGTGGGGCCAATATTTTTTTAATCGCCATAATGGCCTCCTTTAATTTAATTCTTAATCGTATTTAGCCGCAGTATCATAGCTATTTATTAAAAGTACGTCCTTGTAATATTACATCCTAGCTTGCCGTGTTTGCTCCTTGCATTCGGCACATGTTCATCGTGAACATTAACAGCATCCCTTCTTTTTGCACGCCCAATTCTTGAGCATTAAAAAACCCGGTTAGTAAAGGCCAACCGGGTTTTATTTTCGGATGGCACGCAGCCCTCCGTTTAAGAAAGCAGACGTTATTGTTTTGTGTTTATGTTTAATGGCCTACATTGGCCACTATTTATTTTTATAATATTTATCAATATTGTATTCATTTATCTACCATTGCTGCGTTTGCCATTAGGCGTTGTTGAGCTGATCTTTTTAAACAATAGCGAGTCTAAAAAATTTAAACAAGCATTAAAAATCTATATATTTTATTTATATTATAGTTGGTTATATAGGCTAAGTTTTTTCAAAACGAGTGCTGTTGTTGTGCTTAAATCCACAAAATTTCGATAATATTGTCGCGAAGAAAATCTCTTGATAAATAAATTTTCTCTACTCGTTTATTTAAATAGCTCATCTATAAATAAATGATCTAAGGCTTTTTATAATTTATCATTACTACTCTCCAGTTATTAACGGATTTCCGAGTTAGCTATTTTGGCAATAGTCCGCAGTTTTATTGTGATTACAAAATAGAGGGCATAAAAAAACCCGAAAAGCGCTTAAGCCTTCCGGGTTCTTTTGGGTATTAAAACTAGAAGGCCAGGCCTACCAGTTTATATCTATACTGACAGGTTATTTGTCTACGAGGTTTATCTCCTGGGCAGTGTAGTGGCCCGGAGTTAAGTGGTCGCTTGAGGTTAATGTTGTATATTTCATTAAAGTGTCTCTATCAGTTTGAAGCGCATTTTAATCCTGTCATTATAAAATACAAGGTTATTTTTCGACTTTATCTGTTGCTGTATCAGAGGGTATGTCTAAATAACAATGAATAAGGGTTATCGCTGCCCTTCCTGCCTGGTCAATATAGTCACGGTTACGGTGGATAAGCATGGTTGCCAAGGCACCTTCTATAAGTATTGAGACTTGTCGAGCTACTGTTGTTGGTTCTTTAAGGTTGTGCTGTATAAAAAGAGTGTGAAGCCAGGCTTCAATATGTTGTTTGTGTTGTGAGGCAGCTTCGATAGCTGGGTGCCCCGGTTTGTCAGCTAGCTCGCCTACGGTACGTTGAAAGCCACACCCTCGCCATTTTGGATGACTAGCTACATTGGCAATACCCGTAAATATTGCAGCAATTTTTGTCTCCAACGTGCCCTCTTGTGCATCGAAAAATACACTAAATGCGTCTACATTGGGCTGATCTCGGGACGTTAAATAAGTGGTTATCAACTCATCCTTACTGCGAAAATGGTAGTAGAGCGTACGTTTAGTGACACCGGCCTTGTCAGCAATAGCATCAACACTTGCCGCTTTAATACCTTTTAGATAGAACAGATGATTGGCCGCTTCAATGATGCGTGTTTTTGTTTCAGTGGCTGGCTTACTCATTGATGTATACCGACTAGTTAGTTGATCAAATAATAAAGCAGCGATAGTCTTTACTCAACCATTAAAAAGACTAAAGAGGCCATACCCCATGAAAGAGCTAGTGTTATTTGAACAACATGCCGAGATAGCAATACTTAGGCTTAACCGCCCTGAAAAGCTCAACGCATTAAACTATGCACTGAATGATCAACTGCTAAGTAACCTTGAAAAAATAGAGCTAAATCAATCGATTAGATCAGTGATTATTACTGGTGCTGGCGACAGAGCATTTTCAGCCGGTGGTGATATCTATGAGTTTTCTAACAGCATTAAGCAAGGTGTTGATGTGGCTATGAGGGATTTTGTACGCCGGGGCCAACAAATGACATCGAGAATTGAGAATTATCCAAAGCCTATTATTGCGGCTATTAACGGTTTGGCATTTGGTGGTGGTTGTGAAATTACAGAAGCTGCACACTTGGCTATTGCCAGTGATAGGGCTGTGTTTGCAAAGCCAGAAATAGCCATTGGTATACCACCTACTTTTGGTGGAACCCAACGACTACCCCGGCTTGTGGGCCGAAAAAGAGCGTTGGAGTTGCTGCTAACCGGCGATCAATTTAGCGCTAAACAAGCCTATGAGATGGGCTTGGTCAATAAAGTCGTCGCACACAATGAGTTATTACCCGGTGCCATTGCTTTAGCCGAGCGTATTTTATGTCACTCACCGTTGGCGAGTGCACGCATATTGAATGCGGTGGCCCGTGGTACTAACGTCTCTATTGCACAAGGTCTTGCTATTGAAGCTGAGCAATTTGCACGTATGGTGCCTACAGAAGATATTAGAGAAGGCCTAGATGCTTGGATAGAGCGCCGCCAACCGCACTATTGCGGCCAATAGGCACTGGTAAATAATGCATATATGGCAGATAGGTAAAAAATTACCTATAGTTAATGGGTAGCTATGACTAAAAGCGATAAGTAGCATAGTCGTAATGGCTGCATTACGCGTCGCTAAGAGGCAACATTCTGGCTGTTAGTACATTCAGGTGTTGTCGTTTGCTATCGTTTTAAAAAATATTACTTATACTTACCAGTAACAGTGTAATTGTCAACGCTAAGCAGAAGAGGCAATGGGTATAAAGAAGTTTTATGCGTCAAATAGATGTTATTAAAGTTTACGAAAAAAAGAGCTGTCTGATTGTCGATGATTTGCCCGAGGTGCGTGGTACGGTTAAGCGCATGATGCAATCTCTGGGGGTAAAGAAAATTGATACAGCTGCTGATGCCGACGAAGCCATGGTCATGTGCGAATCGAGACCCTATGGTCTTGTGCTTTGTGATTATAATTTGGGGAAATCAAAAGATGGCCAGCAGCTGCTAGAAGAGCTGCGCTTTATGTCTAAGCTGCCTTATACCACATTGTTTATTATGATTACCGCAGAGTCCTCACGCGAAATGGTGTTGGGGGCTATAGAAAATCAGCCTGATGATTATATTACTAAGCCTATTGCGCCGAGTCATCTGAGCAAGCGCCTCGATAGGGCATTGCTGAAACATCAAGACCTCTATGATATTAAAGAGGCTATTGATGCCAAGAATTTTCGCAGAGCAGTCGATCTGTGCAGTGAAAAAATTGAAGCCGGGCATAAGTTCACTTTAGACTGTAAGCGTTATAAAGCGCAATTGCTCACCTCTCTTGAAGATTTTGAACCTGCGGCTGAAATTTATCAGTCTGTACTCAATGAGCGCTCTTTGGTTTGGGCACAAATAGGTTTAGCCCGCATTAAAATGCAAGACCCATCGGGGTATGATGAAGCAGAGGAAATTCTTCACAGCGTTATTGCCGTCGATAGCCGTTATATTGAAGCCTATGATTTACTATCACAAATTGAAAAACAAAAAAATAATATAGATGAAGCTCAAGCATTTACATTACGCGCGACACAGCTATCGCCAAAATCTATTTTGCGCTACCGACGCCTAGCTACATTGGCAGAGCTTAATAATGATAATTTGACTTGTCTGAGTGCTTATCAAAGTGCGATTCGTTGGAACCACAATTCATGTTATGCCAAAGCGGATGATTATTTAAATTTAGCACGTACAACGATTCCATTGGTAGCGGGTTTAAAAGATCGCAACTCGGTCGATAAAGCTAAGAGTGCATTATCAATGTTAGATAGAATGCGCAAGCGCTTTCCACACGAAGAGAAGCATGTGCGTGCGCAGTTACTGGAGTGTCAGCTACATACAGGCCAAGGTAAAATTGATCTCGGAAAGTCTATGGCCGAACAGGCAGAAAGTGCGTTTAAAGCATTAGAAAACCCCAATATTGAAACACGTTTTGATTTTGTAACATCACAGTTGACCTGTGGAAGCAAGCAAGAAGCCAACAAAGAATTATATTTAATGGCAAGACAATACAAGAATGACAATACCGTACTGGAGCGCATCGATAAACTCAGCGATGAGCCTATTAGCCTAGCGGGTAAAAAATGTGCCGCAGAGCTATCGCGCTCGGGTATTAATGCATACAAGAATAAAAACTATGATGATGCGCTTAAAATCTTTACTGATGCATTATGCCTCTATCCTAACCATACAGGGTTGAATTTAAACCTTGTGCAGGCAGCGCTAGCTAAAACCAATGATTTGGGGCCTGATGAGAGATTGGACCAATTGTGTGTTCAGTGTATTCGCAGAGTTGGCGAATTAGGCGAAGACAACGCACAATTTACGCGATTTGATTTTCTTTTAAAGCAACATGCCAAACTGTATGGCAATGACAATTGCACACAGAGTGTTTAATAGATTATTGAGTTTAGATAATCACATATCTACAAACTTCTCAATCTAAGGGGCTATTGGCATCACTTGGTGGTGAGAGAGCTTTATAACACATAGCAGCAATACTCTAAATTGCCGGCTTAAACCGGTCACACAATTAGTGGTAGCAGGTCTCATTTCAATCGCGAAGCACCCCGCAACTTGATAAAAAGCCCTATTTAATGGGCTTTTGTTCCTTGTATGTCTTGCTGTTCTGGCCTTAAATTCACCTATAAGTCGCATACACTGAAGTATTAAAGAGGTAATTTATGTTCACGTCGTTTGTTTCACCTGCGTTTGCCAAAAGTCTTAAAGTCGTTTTTTGTGCCTGTGCTGTTAGCACGCTTTTGGTTGCATGTGGTGGTGGCGGTTCATCTTCCGGTGGAGGAGAAAACCCAACTACGCCAACAAATCCGACTAGCCCTACAACGCCTACAACACCAACTACGCCTACGACTCCAACCACACCGACTACACCTACGACCCCAACCACACCGACAGCACCGGTAACAAAGTCTATTAGCCTTAACTGGACCGCACCCGATAATCGCACGAATGGTGATAATTTATCGGTTAGTGATATCCAGGGTTATGATGTTCAGTATCGCAAAGTGGGCGATCCTGTGTTTATCTCTGTGATTGTTCCGGGTAATAGTAACCAGTCTCTTGAGCATGTGATTAGGGATCTAGAGCTAGGTAGCTATGAAATTCAAATTGCATCGTTTGATACCGAAAACGTATACAGCGAATTTACTGACCTTGTAAGTGTAACGTTGTAGCTATACTTAGACCACGGATATTAAAAAGCGGCTTTTTAGCCGCTTTTTTTATATTCGTTTTTCCTTTTTTGCTATTCATGTTATTTTTTGTGCCAATTGATACTATAATTTTTCGATGTGAAAATATTATCTAATCTTAGGGTAGCTGCTTTTACTCTATCTATAAATCCTCTTATTACACCTATTAGGTTTTTCAAAAAATCAGGTCATTAAATAAATTACTTTCAAGTGCAATATTACAGTCATGTTATTCCTTTTTAGTGCGATATTCATACAAACCATATTTTTAAAACGTACTTATCTTTTATGCAAGCATAAAAATACATTTCAAAATTGAAATGACGTATTGCAATTATGAGACAGAGTCTTTTGAAAAATACGTATATATCACGACACTATAATTTAAATAGTTAAAAATGTGTGCTGCTTCATGGTTTTTTATTTAAAAAATAACAACTGATTTACATGGATTGCAAATTAGCTATAAAAATAAAAGTTGTTTATATTTTGTGAAATTTCTGTGATATTTAAAAATCATACTTTTAAATATTGAAGGTCAACAAAAATTAATGACGTCTATATTTTAAAAAGTATATTTATGGATACAGGATTACACACGCTAGTTGCACTGGCTCGTTTTCATCAACTTCCAGCAGAACCAGCACAGCTAGCACATGAGTTTGGCCAGCCCGGTAAAAGCTTTGATGACACACAAATATTGCAGGCTGCTAATGCGCTTACGTTGAAAGCTAAAAAAATTACCTTAACAATAGAGCAGCTTGATAACGCAAACCTACCTGTTATAGCTAAAGCTTGTGATGGCAGTTATTTTATTATAGCGCGCTTAGCAACGAATGAACCTGAACATAGAGAAGACTCACCTTCATGTGACCAAGACACAGTGGGTTCTGTTAAGTCATCAGCAAAGATGGTTTTAATTCATGACCTTCGCCATAAAAGCCCACGTTCTATCAATTTAGACGAACTAACATCTCTATGGTCTGGCGATGTTATCGCCGTTACACGCCGGCAAGGTTTTAACGAGCGATTACAAAAAGCATTTGATATTACATGGTTTATTCCCTCATTAATTAAATATCGACGCCTGTTTGGTGAAGTGATAATTGCCTCTTTTTTCTTGCAGTTATTTGCCTTAGCAACACCGTTATTTTTTCAAGTGGTGATGGACAAAGTACTAGTTCATCGTGGCTTTACCACGCTCGATGTACTCGCTATTGGCTTTTTAGTCATGATCACTTTTGAAGCATTTTTGGGGGGCTTTCGTAGTTATCTATTTAGTCATACAACGACACGTGTAGATGTTGAATTAGGCTCGCGATTGTTTCAACACTTACTGTCACTGCCATTGGCCTACTTTGAGTCTCGTCAAGTGGGCCAAAATGTTGCACGCGTACGTGAGCTTGATACTATTCGCAACTTTATTACAGGTACAGCACTGACCCTAGTCATCGATCTACTTTTTGTCTTCGTGTTTATTGCTGTAATGTGGTACTACAGCCCCTCTCTGGTATGGGTTGTGCTCGCTACAATTCCGTTGTACGTATTATTATCGATTGTTATTACGCCAATGTTGCGTCATCGTTTAGATGAAAAATTCAAGCACGGTGCTGAGAATACAGCCTTTTTAACTGAATCAATTACAGGTATTGGTACAGTTAAAGCACTTGCAGTTGAACCACAGATGCGCCGCAAACTAGAGGGGCATTTATCCAGCTATGTTCATGCGTCTTTTCGCAGCCAAAACTTAAATAATGTCGCCAATGAAGTTGCCGGATGGATCAATAAGTTAATGACCCTAGGGATTATTTGGTGGGGGGCCCATTTAGTTGTCAATGGGCAAATGAGTATTGGCCAGCTAATCGCCTTTAATATGTTGGCGGGTCGAGTCAGTGGACCTATTTTAAAGCTAGTACAGCTGTGGCAAGAGTTTCAACAAGCGGGGCTTTCGGTTAAGCGCTTGGGTGATATTTTAAATACACCGCAAGAGCCGGGTTTTAATCCTAATCGTTCTCGCTTACCAACATTACAAGGGGCAGTAAGTTTTGAGCACGTACAGTTTCGTTATCGCCCCGATGGGCCTCGTATATTAGAAGAGCTCAACCTGCAAATAAACCCCGGCGAAGTGATAGGCATTGTTGGCCGCTCTGGTTCAGGAAAAAGTACCATCACGAAGTTAATCCAACGTTTATATGTCCCCGAAGCTGGGCGTGTACTCATTGATGGTGTTGACTTATCAATGGTAGATACCGCTTGGCTGCGACGCCAAATTGGTGTTGTGCTGCAAGAAAATTTCTTATTTAACCGCAGTGTGCGAGAAAATATTGCACTTATCGACCCTTCGATACCCATGGAGCGTGTTGTTGCTGCCGCTAAACTAGCTGGCGCCCATGAATTTATTGTTGAATTACCGGAGGGCTATGACTCTATTGTTGGCGAGCATGGCAGTAATCTCTCTGGTGGTCAGCGCCAACGTCTTGCCATTGCCCGTGCATTGATTAGTAACCCCCGAGTCTTAATTTTTGACGAGGCAACTAGTGCTCTTGACTATGAGTCTGAACGGCTTATACAAGACAATATGGCACGTATTTGTAAGGGGCGCACCGTTTTTATTATTGCCCATCGACTTACCACTGTGCGCCATAGTGACCGCATTATTGTTATGAATAAAGGGCGTATTGTTGAGCAGGGTGATCATGATGATTTGATTGAGCTAAATGGCTATTACGCCAAACTACACAGCTATCAAAATCATCAGCCGCGCTTACAAAGCGTCGAAGCTTCTATGCATACAAATAGTTTGAGTACATCACACCCTGAAAATCAATCGTTTCGCCTTGAGCGCCGAAACCCGCTAACAAAACCCAGGGATGAATAATTATGAAAGTACTATCTGCAATAAAGCAGGCATGGCAGCAGCGGCATCAGTTAGGTGATAAGAGTCGCCCTCGGGAATTAGCCGCCTTTTTACCTGCGGTATTAGAAATTCAAGAAACACCACCAAACCCTATATCTCGCTGGTTGGCAGGTAGCCTATTACTTCTTTTAGTCATTACCATTATTTGGGCGTGTGTGGGCCAGATAAATATTATTGCCACAGCTGAGGGGAAAATTATTCCCAGCTCGCGAATCAAGCAAATACAACCATTAGAAAAGGGAGTTGTAAAAGCCATACTGGTTAATGAGGGTGACTATGTTAAGCAAGGGCAGGCATTGGTCGAGTTAGATACTACACTCACCACCGCAGATAAAAACCGATTAGCCAGTGAATTGCATAGTACGTCGCTAACGCTAGCCGTTAATCGCGCTTTTTTGCATTATATCGAGAGCGTCAAGCAGGTAGGTCAATCACCGCAACAGTCTGATCAATTAACATTGGTGATGCCCTCCTCGGCAACAGTTCAAGAGCAACGGTTACATCAGCAGTTACTCTGGCAACAATGGCAACAATACTGGTCACAGTATCAGTCGTTACACAGTAGTCTGCGAAAAAATAAAGCTGAACAAGCAGCCTCACAGGCAATAATTCGAAAGCTTGAAAAAACACTACCAATTGTGACTAAGCGTGCAACGACATTAGAAAACCTTTACCGAAAAGACTTTGCACCAGAAGTCGATTATCTCACCGCAGAACAAGAGCGTATCCAACAACAACAAGACCTGATCGCAGAAAGACAGCGCCGCCAACAACTAATTGAGGGTGCATCAGAAGTGCGCGAGCAAATCAATACTCATAAGGCACAAACCAGCAGTACTCTGCTAACACAAATTGCCGATCTGCAACGACAAACAGCAGCACTGGATGAAGAGTTTGTAAAAGCAACTGATATTGATGACAAACAAATATTGTATGCACCTGTTGCGGGCCGAATACAAGAATTAGCTATTAGTACTGTTGGTGGTGTTGTGACAGAAGCGCAGCAATTGATGGTTATTGTTCCCGATGAAGAACAGCTAGAGGTTGAAGTTTTTATTGATAATAAAGACATTGGCTTTATTCATAAAACAATGCCTGCGGAAATAAAAGTGCATACATTTCCATTTACTAAATACGGCATTATCGATGCAGAAATTTCTAATATTTCTAATGATGCAATCGTCGATGAGCAACAAGGTCTTATTTATTCTATGCAATTGCGTATGGCTAAAAGTATTATTCTTGTCGATGGGAAAGACATTAATTTATTACCAGGTATGGCGGTAACAGCAGAGATACAAACCGGAAAGCGTCGCATAATTGAGTTTTTTCTAGCACCACTTTTACGTGCAAAAAGTGAAAGTATTCGCGAACGATAACATTAATGAAAATACAAAAAAAATCACAACTATTATTTACTATACATTTATTATGGCCGCTTATTATCTCATCTCTAGTATATGTGTTGTCACTCTTGGTATCTTTTGACTACGAACGCAGCTTACATTTATTTTTTGAGTATTTAAATATATCAATAATCGACAGCATTCCAACATCAATAATAGGAAAAATAACTTATGGTTCATTAGCAACAGTGATGTTACTGACTATTCCCTATTTGTTTATTCTTATTTGTATAACTGACCCCCAAAAAGTTAACACTAATAATATGGACAAAGAAATAAAAAATTTTTCTTTGTCCGCTATTTTTATCACAACAGTTTATCTTTTTACACTATTTAGTGAAAAAGCTTTTTACTCTAAAAAATGGTTTGGCACTATTAAATTTATTCTGGAATACCCAGTAGCTTTTTATTGTTTTTTGGTTCTAATGCACCTAGCAATAACTTGGCTATGGGCGCTTATTATTAAGTTTTTATTAACCTCCAAGGGAGTTTTCGATGGACGAAAATAGCAATAGTAATTTTGATTCATTAGCACAAACGGCTACAGAAGCATTTGATGCCACAGCACTTGTATTTTCATCAACTAGTACAGATGCCACCAATGGTTTATCTGCACTACTGGCAACTTTATCGAGTGGACCAAACGGTACAGATGTGACACCAACAATTGCCGATGCTGCACGTGAGAGTTCAACCTTTTTAGAATTTTCGCTTCGGCAAAATGCCGCAGAATATGACCGTTTACGTAATCAAGCGATCGATGCTGGTGATAGTGCAGGAGCGGCTAATCTCGCTGCCTCTAGAGATAGCTATCTTAGTTTAGCTAACGATCGTCTAAGAGAAGCAAATGATGCACGGTGGTTGCAAAATTTATCTACATGGTCTCAACAGGCATCAAGGGTATTTGGCTCAGCTGGAAATCTAATAAGCGGTGTTACCATTACTGATCATTTCGCCAATGGACGGTTTGAAGATGGGCTTCGAGATGTCGCTGGTCTTTTGGGTGGCATTGCGGTAGGAATAGTTGTAGCACAAATAGCTGGTGCGGTCACTACCGCAGTTGCTGCTGGGGCTGTCGCGCTTGGTGCCCCTGCGGCACTGGGGACGGCAATCGGCGTGGTTACCGTTGCGGCTGGTAGCGCATTAGCCACAATTATCGCCGATGGAGCAGCAAAAAACGCATTTGATGAGTTTACCCAAGGCATTGATGTCGATGCTTTGACTGAAAATGGTATTGATTCTGTTGTATCAGCTTTAGAGTCATTTGGTGCGAACTTCGGGGACCTTTTTGATGAAGAGGACACGTCTAACAATAATCAAGATGATGCGTCTGATAACAATGAAAATGGCGGCATAGAGCAAACATCTGAGGACGATAGTAACCAACCTTCCCCTACCCCTCCTCCTTCTGATTCGGTAAATACACCTCCACCACCACCACCTCCAGAGGTGGTTCCCGAGGATATTCCAGATTTTGAGGAGCCAACGATACCGCCGGAGCCAACGATACCGCCGGAGCCAACGATACCACCGGAGCCAACGATACCACCGGAGCCAACGATACCACCAGAATCAACGACAACGACAATTGAGAGTCAGGATTTAAATGAAGATGGTATTAGCGATAATCGACTTGATACTCGTTTAGATACCACCACAGGTGAAGTGGTCATTACTACGAATGGTGGAGATGAAATTAGAGTTGATCTTGATAATAATGATGTTGACGTCACTGATTTCAATGACGATGGTACTGTAGATGAAATAACAATTACCGATCGAGATGGTAACACTACAGAATACAGATATGACCCCGAAACAGGGGAATTAACACGTATTGATACGCCCGCCGGAGGAGGCGAAGGCGGCGAAGGAGGTGAAGGCGGTGAAGGCGGTGAAGGCGGTGAAGGCGGCGAAGGCGGCGAAGGCGGTGAAGGCGGCGAAGGAGGTGAAGGCGGCGAAGGCGGTGAAGGAGGCGGCAGTTCCGGCGGTGGCGGCGGCGGCGCAGGTGCCGGCGCAGGTGCCGGTAGCGGCGGCTCAAATACTTTCTTTGACCCACTGGTTTTAGACCTTGACGGTGATGGTGTTGAACTTACTAACTTAGCGGGTAGTAATGCCTTTTTTGATCTTAATGGCGACGGTTTTGCCACACGGACATCGTGGTTAAGCGGTGACGACGCCTTCTTGGCACTGGATCGTAACCAAGATGGTGTGATTAACGATATTAAAGAATTATTCGGTAGCCCTGAGCGTACCGGCTATGATGAGCTTAGCGATTTAGATAGCAATGCCGATGGCACTATCGATCAGTCGGATGAGCGCTTTAGTGACCTTAGCCTTTGGCAGGATCGTAACGGTGATGGAATTAGTCAAGACGATGAACAGCAATCGCTGGGTGACGCTGGTATTGAAAGCATTAGCTTGAGCCATAGCAATGTGGATACACCACAGGACACCGATGCGCAAATTGTTCGCCAAGGTAGTTTTACTTACAACAATGGTTCTCAAGGGGTGATTCGAGAAAGCGGTGGCATTACGGCCGATATTCTCTTTGCCGCTGACCCTACATTTACACAATTTGTGGGAGATGTTGAGCTTGACCCTACTGTTACAGTCGTAAGTGATATTAAAGGCTATGGGCAGATCCCCGACCTACATATTG
>Ga0193963_1000576_pt1 | contig 19081 bp, 20 predicted proteins | sample FB_6_MG_FD_140359 | JGI IMG/M metagenome (GOLD analysis project Ga0193963, IMG submission 140359) | Microbial mat bacterial communities from the Broadkill River, Lewes, Delaware, United States - FB_6_MG | ecosystem: Environmental > Aquatic > Freshwater > River > Microbial mats | place: USA...
ACATCCCCGTAAAATGAGAGTTGCGGTTCTTTTTCAGGATCAATACCCATAATAGTTATCCCCTGGGAGTTTCCGGCATTGGCGGCCACACCGTTCACCTGGATGCGAAACGCCCACAACGCTCCTTTGGGCAGGTTTTGTTCCAGCAATTGTGCCACAGAGGCCGGGTGGGTGATCCGATTTTCCACTGACGGATCTTCCCGGAACAGGGCATTTTGGATCTGGATGTGGCCGGTCAGCGTATTTAATGCGTTTTCCAGGGTGGAAGCCATCATCCCCCGGGACAGGGCACTAAAGGCCAGCATGGTCCATGCCCCGATGACCACGGCAACCAGGATGATGCCGGTTCTTTTAGGATTGCGCCAGATATTGCGCCAGGCCATGAGAATTTGCATGATCCCCCTCCTTATACGGCCCGCATGGCTTCAACGGGTTTGATCCCATGAACTTTTACAGCCGGGTACAGGGCTGTCACAATGGTGATGAGAAATACGGCTGCCGGGCCTGCAAACGCCGTGGCCAGGGTTAGTTTGGGCCGGAGCAGGCCGGGAATGCCGTATTGCCGCATCATGCCTTCGGCTTCTCCCATGGGAATGCCGGTATGTCCCACCCAGAGAGTAAGTATACATCCGGCAAGGATGCCCAAAACAATTCCGCACAGGGTTAAAAATCCAGATTCAAGGATCAGCACCCGTGACAGTCGCCAGGGCCCGGCACCAATGGCCATGAGGGTGCCGAATTCTTTGGTTCGCTCAAAAACTGCCATGACAAAGGTGTTCATAATACTGAAGGCCACCATGACAAGCAAAATGGCGTAGAAGATGAGTCCGCCCCCAAGGTCCATCTGGATGGACTGGATCAGCCCGGGGGTCAGTTCGTCCCAGGACATGCAGACAAGGCCGGGCTGTGTTCCCGGTTGGGACAGGTTCTCGGATATGGCGGATTTTACTCGCCCCACATGCCACAGGCTGTCACACGTGATGATAATTTCATGCACAGCACGTCCCATGACAAAGGTCTCCTGGAAATGATGCAAAGGGATCTGGATAGCGGTACGGTCATATTGATCCATACCGGATGAGAATATGCCTGTCACCTGAAGCACTGTGGCGGCAATGGAACCATCCATGGCTGATCCAAGGACCACCAGTTCATCTCCGATGTCGATTTTAAGGTTTTTTGCCAGAAGCGATCCAACTACGGCTGCATTGGTATCCGAAGGGGTAAGATAACGTCCTTTACGGATGGTCTGGGCTACGCTTGAGATTTTTACTTCCTCTTCAGGGTTAATGCCGGTGATGAAACCGCCGCTGGTGCGCAAACTGGAAGAGAGCAGGGCAAAGGCATTGCTTCTAAAGGAAATGGTCGTGATATGGGGTGTTTGATACAGTGTCCGGGCAATATCAGCCGGTACTTTTATCGCCTGCCTGATTTTGTGGTCTGTGTTATATCCTTGTTTAAGTACCTGGATATGGCCGGTGCGGGTCTTCACCGATGTATCGATCATGATTTCATACGTGCCGATCTGAAGTGACAGCATGAATATCAGCAGTACGCAGGCAAAGGCAATGGCCATAATGGTCAGGATGGTGCGCCTGGGGTTGCGCTGGATATTGCGCCAGGCCATGAGCATTTCCATAACGAGATTTACCTTAATGGTTTTTTTAATGCGTTCAGGGTAAACCAATTATCCCGTAACGGCACATCAAATTCAAGGCTTTCATATTCAAGCAGGGTATAGTCCTCTTTTGAGTCTGCGTCCATGGCGCGCATGACCCATCGGATCGGAAAGAATCGTTCGCCAAATTTTTTTATTTCAGAGGTGGTCAGGATTTTTACCGCTGACATATCCTCGTCATAAAAACCTTGTTCCAGGATAATGCCGTCTTCACGGATTTTAAGGGTTTGCATGCCCCATACGACAGGTGCATTCGGTTTGGGAACAGATTTAATTTCATAGACTGTTATGCCGTTTTCCCGGGTGATGGTATCAATTTCATGGGTATAGTCATTGAGAATGCTGTCAGCCTTGGAAAGGTCGTTATTGGAAAAGTCGGATCCCATCCAGGACTGGGACATCATGGAGGGGGGGATTTTGATGACCCGGTTGATTTTCGGATTATATGTCCACATGTCCCGGCCGATTTTCAACGTGCCGTTGCCCTTGTCTTTTTTGGGTACTGTGATCTGGAAAATGGAGTCATTTCTTCCCCTTGTCCAGGCTTTTATAACCGATACCCGTTCCCAGTTCGCACGGTGCACGGTCATTCTTATTTGACAGACAGACGTTTTCCCCCGCATGTAATCCCACGCCTTGGTGATAACCGCAAATGCCGACGGTTCTTTCGCAAATGTCGTGGATGAGAAAAGCACAAGGAATATTCCTGCAATGAATACTGTTTTTTTCATGGCACGCGTCATTTTGATGAATCCGCTTGTTTTGAATATTATTGTGATAAAGATGTCCCATAAGAGATCAAAAACATCAATCATTTTATTTAATGATATTAGAGCGGTGCCGCGAATAAATTGTCGATTTTGGAGAAGATATTAAGGAACGGGTTTTAAATAACTTGCCTTTTTTGCTATATCCGGGAGCGCGGGCGTCCCGCCCGCATGTCCGCAAGCATTGTAAAGATGCGGGCGAGACGCCCGCGCTCCCAGCTTAAATTATTTGCATGGCCTTGAGCCTGTCTGGTGAGATCGGATTTATCCCAGTACTGCATTAAAATTTATGCAGTACTGGGGAGAGGATTATTTTTGTCGGGCCGGCTGGTATGTACACAAAGGTTCCTGGGCCATATAATCGCCGGTGGCCTCGTATGCCCTGGCCCGGCATCCGCCGCACACCTGTTTGTATTCACAGATTCCGCATTTGGGTTCAAGATTATTGAAGTTCCGTAATTTGTTGAACACCTCTGAGTTCTCCCACACATCTTTAAAGTGCCGGGTTTTAATGTCCCCACAAGTGACGTCTAAAAAACCGCAGGTCTGTACCCGGCCCACATGGGAGATGAAGCAGAAGCCGGTCCCTGCAAGACAGCCCCTCGTGACCGCATCTAACCCATGGGTTTCAAAACTGACTTTTTTGCCCTCCGCCTTGGCGCGCTGGCGCAAAATTCGGTAATAGTGAGGGGCACAGGTGGCTTTGAGCTGCAAAGATGTTTTGTCCCGCTGGTCATAGAACCAGTTCAGGGTTTCTTCATACTCCTTTGCGTCAATGGCCGTATCCACGATGTATTTGCCCCGGCCTGTGGGTACCAGAAGGAAAATGTGGTGTGCCACAGCCCCTAAGGATTCTGCCAGGGCAAGGATGGCAGGAATTTCTTCAAGATTGGTTTTTGTAATAACGGTATTGATCTGAAATTCCAGTCCGGCCGCTTTGGCTGTTTTTATGCCGTTTACAGCCCCGTCAAAAGCTCCTTCAAGGCCCCGGAACTCATCATGGGAGGCTGCGGTCGCGCCGTCAAGACTCACGGAGATACGTTTGATGCCGCTTTTTATGAGGCGTGCCACATTGTCTTCATTGAGCAGGGTGCCGTTGGGGGCCATGACCATGCGAAGGCCGATTTTGTCACCATAGGCGGCAATATCAAAGATGTCATCCCGGAGCAGCGGTTCGCCGCCGGTGAGAATAATGATGGGTTGCCCTACCTCTCTGATCTGGTCCAGAAGTTTGAAGGACTCTTCTGTGGTGAGTTCGTCATTGTATGCATGGTCTTCGGCCGCGGCCCGGCAATGCTTGCAGGTCAGATTGCACCGGCGGGTTGTCTCCCAGGCCACAAGGCGCAGGGTATTGTTTTTACCGGAGCCGTGGGGGGCGCCATGTCCATGTCCCGGAGGGACCTTTCCGTGGGGATGTGCCATCAGCTGTTCAACTCCCTTGCCACATCAATGGCTGAGTAGGTCATGATAATATCTGCCCCGGCCCGTTTGATGGACAACAAAGTTTCCATGATCATGGCTTTGCCATCCACCCATCCCATCATTTCAGCAGCTTTGACGATGGAGTATTCACCGGAGACGTTGTAGGCGGCCACAGGCAGATCAATCTCTTCTCTGATTCTGTAAATGATATCCAGGTAGGAGAGCGCCGGTTTTACCATGATGATGTCTGCGCCTTCCTCAATGTCCATGGTGGCTTCCCTGATCGCTTCAAGGGAATTGGCAGGGTCCATCTGGTAGGTTTTACGGTTCCCAAATTGGGGTGCGGATTCCGCGGCCTCCCTGAAAGGGCCGTAAAAGGCAGATGCGTATTTCACTGCATAGGACATGATGGGGACATGGGAAAACCCCTCGTCATCCAGCGTCCCCCTGATTTCAGCCACCCGACCGTCCATCATGTCGGAAGGGGCCACCATGTCGGCGCCTGCCTGCACATGGGACAACGCTGTTTTTGCAAGCAGATCCAGGGTGGAATCATTGTCAACGGTGCCGTCATCCATGACCATGCCGCAGTGGCCGTGGTCCGTGTATTCACACAGGCAGACATCGGTGATAACGGTAAGCTCCGGTACCTGCTCCTTGACCGCTGTCACAGCTTTTTGAACGATGCCGTCATGGGCATAGGCCTGGGTACCAAGGCAGTCTTTTTTATCGGGAATCCCAAACAGCATGATGCCAGGAATGCCTTCATCTTTGGCCTGCTTTGCCGTGGCCACAATGTGATCGCAGGAGAGCTGGAACTGACCGGGCATGGAATTGATGGGCTTTTTCACGGATTTGCCTTCGACCGCAAAAAGGGGAAGAACCAGATCGTCTCTGGAAAGCTTTGTTTCCCTGATCATACGTCGGAAATTGGCCGTGGCCCGAAGCCGTCTGCCCCTGTATTCGGGAAACAGCATTATTCATTCTCCTTTTTAATCTCTTCATCCGTGAGATAACAGGCAGGATCAGAATCCCAGGGATCATTGGCAACGGATTCGGCCCTGGCCCTGAAATTACCTGCACAGATATCCAGCCACCGGCATTGGGCGCATCTGCCTTTGACGTGTTTTTTCTTCTCTTTCATTTTCATCAAAAACTCGTTTTCAGGATCTGTCCAGATTTCGCTGAAAGGTCTGTCCTTGATATTGCCGAACCTAATTTCTCGCCAAAATTGGTCCGGATGGACTTCACCATCCCAGGAGATGCAGCCGATGCCCCGTCCCGAGTTGTTGCCTTCGTTCATTTCAAGCAGTTCGAGCACTTCGGCGGCCCGTTCAGGGTCTTCCTTGAGCAGACGCTGATACAGGTAAGGACCGTCTGCATGGTTGTCCACTGTGAGGATCTCCTTGGGCTTGTTGCGGTCGTGAAGGTCCTTTGTGCGATCCATGAGCAGGTCGAGTACCTTGCGGGTTTCTTCGTGGCTTAAATCCTCCTTGGCAATTTCCTGGCCGCGGCCGGAGTAAACTAAGTGGTAAAAACAGGCCCTGGGGACGTTTTTTTCTTCCAGCAGATCAAAAATGCCCGGGATGTCCTGTACGTTTCTTTTATTTATGGTAAAACGCAGTCCCACCTTAATGCCTGCTTCCTGACAGTTGTCAACGGCCTGCAATGCTTTTTTATACGCGCCTTCAACGCCTCTGAACTTGTCATGGGTGGCTTCAAGTCCGTCCAGGCTGATCCCTACATAGGAAAGCCCCACTTCTTTGAGTTGCTTTGCCTTCTCTTTGGTGATCAGGGTGCCGTTGGTGGAGATGACGGCCCGCATGCCCTTGGATACGGCATACTGGGCATATTCCACAAGACGTGGGTGCATCAACGGTTCCCCGCCGGAAAAAAGCAGCACCGGCACCCCAAATTCTGCCAGGTCATCCATCATGGCAAGACTTTGTTCATGGGTCAGTTCATTGTCATAGGCAATATTTTCAGACTGGGCATAGCAGTGAACACACTTCAGGTTGCACCGCCGGGTCATATTCCAGACCACCACCGGCTTTTTATCTTTTGAAAACTGAAGCAGATGAGAGGGTAGTTTGCCTGAATGTCTTGAATAGCGTAACGTATCCGAGGGTTCCACCGTGGCGCAGTAAAGTTTTGAAATTCCAATCATTTTATCTCTTTTCTGATAAGCTCGTTGAGGTAAGTTTCGTGGTCGGTTAATGCATCTTTGGACAGGAAAAACCTTGTTTTTCCGGTTTTTTCCCGAATCAGATTAAATCCGTCAAAAAAATCCGTGTATATTTTTGACAGGATCTCATCCGTGGTTGCGTTATGCTCTATAAACTGCTGGATGAAAAAATCCGCTGCATCTTCTTCGAACACGACATTTAAATCATAGTTTTTGGATATTTCCAGTTCCATCTCTTTGACGTTGTCATAGAATTTTTTGACCTGCTTAACCGCATCCTCTATTTCCATGACATGGGCCGTATAATACTGGACCACCATTTTTGTGCGAATCTGCGTTAAGGTCAGGCCGTGGCGGATGGAAAATATTTTCCAGTTCTTTTTTACATATTCACTGATATGATCCGAAAAAAGGACCAAGGCATGGTTATATTCGGCTGCGTATTTCTCTTCGTCATTGCCCTGGATAAGATCGTTTAACGCTTGTTCTGGAGTTTTCAGCACCTGTTTGGTGACTGCGAACTGACCGACGGATTCGGAAGGCAGTTTCTCTTCAAAGCAGAGCATGGCTTCTTCAATCACGGATACAAGTCCCCGGGCACCGGTATTTTCCTTGTGCGCCCTTTTCGCAAGCTCATTTAACGCCTCGTCGGTGAACAGCAGATCAATCCCATATGATTTAAAATCAAGGCGTTTGCTTAGGATCACCGGGTTGTTGGGCATTTTCAGGATGTCGTAAAGATCTTTTTGGGTCAGTTCGTCCAGGACACAGCGCACCGGCACCCTGCCGATGAATTCGGACTCAAATCCGTAGGCCACCAAATCCTCGGACCGGGTCTCTTTTAAAAGCTCATTGTCTTTTCTGGTGTGACTGAGCGAGGCGCCGAACCCGATGGCTTGTTTGCTCATTCGTTTTTTTACCACATCCGTCAGACCTGAGAATGCGCCTGACAGGATAAACAGAATATTGGCGGTATTCACTCGCCTGGCCGAACGTTTCCCGGTTCTCTGGAATGCCTCAAGCTCCTGCATCATGGATACGGGATCATGGGGCACTTTTAGATCTACGTCGGTCTCTTCCATGGGTTTGAGCAGGGCCCGCTGGACCCCTGTCCGGGATATCTGGGCCCCCATAACATTGGGGCTGGCAGCGATTTTATCCACTTCATCTATGTAAACAATGCCACATTCGGCAAGTTCAATGTCATCATTGGCCTCTTTGACCAGATCCCTGATCAAATCCTCCACATCCCCGCCTACATATCCGGTTTCTGAAAATTTGGTGGCATCCGCTTTGACAAAAGGGACCCCAATTTTTTTTGCGATAAGTTTGATCAGATAGGTCTTGCCAATACCGGTGGGGCCGAGTAGCAGGATATTGCTTTTAATATTACCCGTGATCTTGAACGGTTCCATGATCATGGTTTCCTGGTGCCGGATTCGGTTGAAATGGGTGCAAATCTTTGTGGCAAGTACCGATTTAGCCTTGTCTTGCCGAACAACGTACTGGTCTAAGTAACTGATCAGTTCCGCAGGCTTAACATTGAAATCAATCAGCTTTTTTTTGCCCGACTCAGGTGTTGTGCCGGTAACGATCTCCTGTTGGGGCTGGATGGAAGGTGCCAGAATTTTAACATTTCCACCAAATTTTTTGTTCAGAAATTCCCCAAGCTCTTTTTCAATTTTTTTCGGGTCAGGCCCGGTGGCATCATTGTGATAAGTCATAATTATCTATAATAAGCTTGTCTGCCCATAATTCAAGGCGCAAGTTCAACGGCCTATTTCTTTTTTTCTTTAAAGTATTCACAGGGCTTTCCCGAAGATCGGAATACCGTGATACTGGGGAGTTGGCGGCTTTTAAACCCCAAAGCCCTGCAGCCGTTTGGGTGGGCCGGTTCCCAGGTGACATAAAAAAATCGGCACTTGTAACAATTTCTTTTATTCTCTTGGTTCATATCAGCCTAAAAAAAAAGCCGCGGCAATTATGCCACGGCTCTGAATTTTTGGTGCCGAAGGGGAGATTTGAACTCCCACGGGTCGCCCCACACGCCCCTCAAGCGTGCGTGTCTACCTATTCCACCACTTCGGCAAAAAATTTATTTTTATTCATTCTGCTGTCGGTACCTGCTGTCCTGCTGGAGCAGATGCGTCCTTCATGACACTGGACTGTGACTGATGCCCTGACATATAGGCCAAAGTCAGAGATGTGATCATGAAGATAATGGCCACGGCTGTGGTTATTTTGGTCAGGATGTTTGCGGGGCCAGCCGCTCCGAAGAGGGCCTGGCTGCCTGCACCACCCATGGATACGCCCATTTCTGCGCCTTTGCCGGTCTGCAGCAGCACAACGAGTATCAGAAATATGCAAACTGCAACGTGTATTGTCACTAAAATGCTTGTCATATTAAAAGTATCTAAAACCTAATAATTTTATTAAAATCTTCCGGGTTCAGGCTTGCGCCGCCAACCAATGCGCCATCTACATCTTCAAGTTGCATCAGGTCTTTAATGTTGCCGGGTTTTACTGATCCGCCGTATAAAATCCGGATCTTTGCCGCCAGCTCGTCTGCGTATTTTTCTTTAAGCAGGTGTCGCAAAAAACCATGTACTTCTTTGACTTGCTCGGGTCCGGCCGTCTTTCCGGTACCAATTGCCCATACCGGCTCATAGGCCAGGATTAGGGAATCAAGTTCCTCAAGATCAAAGCCTTTTAACCCATCTGATATCTGTTTGTCAAGGACAAAAAACGTTTTATCCGCCTCCCGCTGGCTTTCCGTCTCTCCGATGCACATCACAGGGGTCAGTTCTGCATCAAGGGCGGCACGGATTTTAAGTCCGACACTTTCGTCGGTTTCACCAAAGTACTGTCTACGCTCGGAATGGCCGATAATGACGTAGTCGGCGCCGGCATCCCTGATCATTTCTCCGGACACTTCACCTGTAAACGCCCCTTCCTTGCCCGGGTAAATGTTTTGGGCCCCGAGTCGGACCTGGGAGTTTTTGCCTAGGGCGGCGGCTACCAGAGGCAACGACAGTGCTGTGGGGGCAATCATAATATCAACGCCTTGAGCCCCTTTGCTTAAGTCAGCCAGCTGTTTTGCCGCAGCAACAGCCTGGGTGCCGGTTTTGTACATTTTCCAGTTGCCGGCAATCAATGGAATCCTTGTCATTTTTTCTCCTTTAAAGGGCGTTGCCCACCATGTCAGCCAGATCAACCATACGGTGTGAGTAACCAGCTTCGTTGTCGTACCATGAAAATATTTTTACCATCTCTCCATTGATGACATCCGTGCAGGAACCATCAACAATGGAAGACAGCGGGCAGGAGTTGTGATCAATGGATACCAGGGGCGTCTCGAAATAACCCAGATACCCTTTTAGATTGGTTTCAGATGCCTTTTTAAGGGCCTGGTTGATCGTCTCCTTGGTCAGACCCTTTTTTTCGGTGTTAATCACGAGATCCACAAGGGATACATTGGGTGTGGGTACCCGCACCGCAAGGCCGTTGAGTTTGCCTTCAAGCTCGGGCAACACCAGGGAAACCGCTTTGGCGGCACCTGTGGTGGTGGGAATCATGGACAAAGCGGCGGCCCTTGCCCGGCGCAGGTCCTTGTGGGGGAAATCAAGCAGGCGCTGGTCACCGGTGTAGGAGTGGATCGTGGTCATAAGCCCGCATACAATACCGAAATTTTCCAGGAGTACCTTGGCTACGGGTGCCAGGCAGTTGGTGGTGCAGGATGCATTGGACAGAATATGATGGGCACCGGGATCGTAATCCTCATGGTTTACGCCCATGACAATGGTGACATCCGGATCTTTGGCGGGCGCTGAAATAATGACTTTTTTGGCCCCGCCTTCAAGGTGCTTGCCTGCGGTTTCTCGATTTCTGAAAAGGCCGGTGCACTCCAGGACAATATCTACACCGGCATCAGCCCAGGCAATCTGGGCAGGATCCTTTAACGCGGTTACCAAGATCTTTTTTCCATCTACGGCAATGAACCCTTCTCCATGGCTGACCTCGTTGGGCAGGCGTCCGTGGACAGAGTCATATTTGAGCAGATGGGCGATGGTTTCGGTGTCTGTTAGATCATTAACGGCCGCAATGTCAATTGCATCATTTTTCAAAGCAGCCCGAAAGACCATGCGTCCGATTCTGCCGAATCCGTTAATTCCGATTTTTACAGTCATTATTAGCCTCCTTCAAAGATGAAGATGATGTCCACACCCGAAAGGGGAAAACGAGCATGGTACAAGTTAGGATAAGGACCGGCTGGTCCCTTTCAGAATGTCGCTGGCAAGGGAAATACTTTTTTTCCCGTGTTCAATCAGGGCTGCAGTCAATGCTTTAATCTCCATCTTCTCCCGGGTTGTTACGGCTTTGAGAAGAATGGGCAGGTTGACGCCTGAAATCACCTCTACTTTTCCTTCTTCAAGAAAGGCATAGGCCAGGTTTGAAGGTGTACCCCCGAACATATCGGTTAAGATAATAACGCCTTTTTCGCAATGGACATCTTTAATACCCCGTTTGATTTTATTTCGTAAACTTTCCGGATCCTGTTTGATGTCTATGGATATGGCTCTAAGTTTTTCTTGCTTGGCCCCCAGAATGAATTCTAGGGTCTCAATCAATGCTGCACCCAGATTCGCATGGGTGACAATTAAAATTCCCGTCATAGTTTGCCTGTTATGTTTCTTTGATGTCTCTGTCAATATCTCTGTGCTGCAAGGTTGGGTTTAAACCCTTTTTCATCAGCCGTTCAAATACGGCTCGGGAAATGGCGACACTGCGGTGGCGGCCACCGGTACAGCCCAAAGCAAGTGTTAGATATGCCTTGTTTTCTTTTTCATATAAAGGAATGAGATAGTCAATAAGATTATTATATTTGTTTAAAAAGGTCTTTGTCTCGGGATTTTCCAGAACAAAGTTTTTTACTGCATCGGATTCTCCGTTATGGGCTTTGAGCTCCGGCACAAAATAGGGATTGGCCAGAAACCGCAGATCCACCACAATATCCGCATCCACCGGGATGCCGTATTTGTAGCCAAAAGACATGATATTCAGTTTCATGAAGCGTTTGAAACCGGTCTCCTTGGACACAAGGCCCTGTATTTCTGCTTTAAGCTGATGCACATTGAAATTAGAAGTGTCAATGATCTGGTGGGCCAGTTTACGGATGGCGGCCATCCCCTGTTTTTCAGACTTGATGCTGTCCAAAAGGTTTTTTTCATCTCCCAGGGGGTGGTGCCTTCGGGTCTGGCTGAACCGTTTGACTAAGGTTTGGGTGTCCGCTTCAAGGAATATGATGACCGGAGAAACCCCCATTTCTTCTAAAGCACAGACGCCTGAAACAAATGTTTTTGTAAAGGTCTTTGACCGCATATCCATTACAAAGGCTGCCCCCTTGACCTTGGTACTTTCCCCTAACGGAAGTTCAAGTACCTTGGGCACAAGTTCCATGGGCATGTTGTCAATGCAGTAAAAAGATGCATCTTCAAATGCCTGGACAACGGTTGTTTTCCCGGAACCTGAGATGCCGGTGATGATATAAACCTTGAGGTTTTCCATTGTTAAAAGTCTTCGTCATTCTCCAGAATGATTTGATGAATCTGTTCTGTTGAACCTGCCGACAACAGTCGTTCTTTAAACTGATCCATTTTCAGCAGCTTTGAAATCTGGGCAAGAACCTTCAAATGCCCACCTGTGGAATGCTCGGGTGTTAAAAGCAGAAAGAAAAGATGGACCGGCCGGTTATCCAAAGAATCAAATTCGATTCCTTTGATGCTGCGCCCAAATCCCACAGCAATGGATTTTACCGTCTCCAGTTTGCCGTGGGGTATGGCAATGCCGCCGCCGATGCCTGTGGAGCCTAACTGTTCTCGTTCCAGCAGGACTGCTGTGACATCTTCGGCTTCGGCCCCGGCCACCGGTGAAACAGCCCGGGACAGTTCTTTTATGGCCTCTGATTTGTTTTTGGCTTTCAGGTCTGCGATAATAGCGTCCAGCTTTAGAATGTCACTAATTTTCATTGGTTCCGACCATCCTATCCTTGGGGGGCGATTAGTCCCAATTTTCCGTTATTATGTTTATAGATCACATTGACTTGTTCTGTGCGGGCATTAATAAATACATAAAAAGATTTTTTGTCCGATTCCAGTTCAATCACCGCATCTTCAATGCCCATGGGCTTTGTTTCAAGGGGTTCTTCAATAATATCACCCATGTCCACGGGCAGTGGTTCATCAATGCTGAACTCCCGGGTATCCGTCAGGCTTGCCTTATTGCCTGACATGTGTTTTTTTTCTTTTTCCTTGTGTTTTGTGATTTGGCTTTTCACTTTATCCGCTAAAATATCAATGGTGGCGTACATGCTTTCGGACGCTTCCTTTGCATGGATGTTAAGCGGCCCGCTGGTTAAGGTGATTTCGGCAATATGTCTTATCTTTTCAACGCTTAGGACTACATTGGCCTCGGCCGGACCATCCAGCATCTTGTCAAACCGTTTAAGTTTTTTATTTACATAGGATTTCAGGGAATCAGATGCTTCTATTTTTTTGAACGTGATGGTGACCTGCATAGATGAGCTCTCCCTATAATTGTTTTCGTTTATTGGACGGCAGAATATTGAGCACCTTTCTGTATTTTGCCACGGTTCGCCGGGCAATCTGAATGTCTGACTCCTGCAGAATTGCGGCGATTTTATCATCACTTAAGGGCGCGTTGGGATCTTCATTGTCAATGAGTTGTCTTATTCTCTCCTTGACACTGGCCGAAGCCATGGAAGGCCCATCCCCCCGTTCTATGGAACTATTAAAAAAATATTTTAATTCAAACAGTCCCTGGGGGGTGTACGCATATTTGTTGGTGGTCACCCGGCTGATCGTAGACTCATGCATTTCAATATCTTCGGCAATATCTTTTAAAATTAACGGCCGCAGATAGGCAATGCCCTTTTCAAAAAATTCCCTTTGAAATTTTATGATGCTTTCCATGACCAGATAGATGGTTTTCTGGCGTTGATGAATGGATTTTATCAGCCAGGAGGCGGACTGCATCTTTTCATTAAGATAGGTCTTGGTTTCTTTGGGGATCTTTTTGCCGGTGGCCACAGCTTCCCGGTAGAATCTTGAGATTTTTAATTTGGGAAGGCCGTCATCGTTCATAACAATTTTAAAATCGTTACCGATTTTGTAAACGTAAATGTCAGGAGTGATGTAGGCGGGTTCTTCTGTGGCAAATTTCCTGCCGGGTTTGGGTTCAAGAAATTGGATGATTTTGACTGCGGCCCGTACATCATCAACGGAAATTTTAAGGGCCTTGGCAATTTTTTTGCTGTTTCTGTTTTCAAGATTTTTTAAATGATCCGTAATGATCCGGGTGATGATGTCGTTTTCAATGCCGAGCTGCCGGACCTGAATCAAAAGCGTCTCGCATAGGTTTCTGGCACACACCCCGGGGGGGTCAAAGGTTTGGAGTACGGCCAATACCTTTTCAACGGTTTGGATGTCGGTCTGGGCCGTCTGGGCCAGTTCTTCCACGTCGGCGCATAAATATCCGTCCCGGTTCAGATTACCAATGATGACGTGACCAAGTCGTTCCTCTTCGTCCGGCAGGTCCGAAAGCATCAACTGCCACTTCAAATGCGCTTCAAGGGTTTGTTTTTCGGATGTGAATGCTTCGTAATTGGGGGCTTCGCTGTTTTCAGACTCCGTGTAGATTCTACCGGTGGAGTTGTATTCATTGATATAGTTTTCCCAATCCGTATCCGAGCGCACCCGCTCTTCAATCGTAACTTCCTTGACAGGGGCTTCGGTTTCCGTTTCCCGGGTTTCGGTTTCCTGGGCAGTGATGGCTTTGTCAGAGGGATCATCAATGGAAACTTCGTCAAGCGCCGGATTTTGCTCCATTTCCTGCTGGATCATTTCGGCAAGTTCAAGCCGGGACAGCTGAAGCAGTTTGATGGCTTGCTGGAGCTGGGGTGTCATAACCAGCTGTTGAGTCAGTGCAAGGCTTTGTTGTAATCCAAGTTCCATGATTAAAGTTTAAAATTGTCTCCCAGGTAAATTCGTTTGGCTACTTTGCTTGAAATAATTTTTTCCGGCGGACCTGATTCCATAACCACGCCCTGGCTCATGATGTAAGCTGTGTCGCATACGCCTAATGTCTCCCTGACATTATGGTCGGAAATCAATATTCCGATGCCTTTGTCCGTAAGCTGGGATATGATTTGTTGGATGTCAATGACAGCCAAAGGATCAATGCCGGCAAAGGGTTCATCCAGCAGGATGAACAAGGGGTCTGTCGCAAGCACCCTTGAAATTTCCAGACGGCGCCTCTCTCCACCGGATAAGGATGCTGCCTTTTGACCGGCTAAGGCCAGTATCCCAAGCTCTTCCATCAGGCTTTCGGCTTTTTGGTTGATGTCCGTAACTTTTTTATCAATAACCTCCAAAATGGCAGTGATGTTTTCCCTGACAGTCAATTTTTTAAATATAGACGTCTCTTGGGGTAAATACCCAATGCCTTTTCTTGCTCTTACATACATGGGGTATCGGGTGATATCTTCCCCGTCAAGATGAACAGTACCTTTTTCCGGCCGGATCATGCCGACGGTCATGTAAAAGGTGGTGGTCTTGCCGGCACCGTTGGGGCCTAAAAGCCCGGTCACCCGGCCCTGGTCCACAGTTAGGCTGACTTGATCCACTACTGTTTTACCGCCATAGCTCTTTACAAGATTTTCCAGTACCAGTCGGCTCATCTGTTTTGTCTTTTTATAAAAATCCAATACGTTTGTGGATTGTTTTTACGTTTTATCCGGTGCCGTACCCTGGTAAAAATCCGGTCTCCCGGCTTTTTTAAGGTTTCGCCGGAGACCCGTCCTGGTCTTCGGCATCAAAAAAGGCTTCGACCCTGGTCTTTTCGGTGCTTTCCACAACCACCCGGTCCTGGGCTTTAAATAGGGTGATTTTTTTGCCGGTGATCCAGCTTTTTCCCGTAAGTAGACGGGCCTGTTCCCCGGTGAGTACCAGTATCTGGTCTACGGTGTCATAATCCGCCTGATCCGAGAATGCTTTGCGTTCCCCTTCGGTATATTCCACATTGCCCGTGGCAAGAATTCGTTTGACGTTTGACTGGCCTTCCTTTTTGGTTTGTGAAGTATGAAAAAACACCTTTACCGAATCTGCTAAAAGCACACTGTCTGCCCGAACTGCTTTCACTTTCCCCATGAATTCCACAATGGACTTGTTTTTGCTGGCGACCATTTTGTCCGAAGTTATTTTCAGGTCAGCCGGGGGCTGTTTTTTATCGGCGGTTTTGTTCTCCGGGGCTGCAAAGGATAGTTGTGTGAGAAGAAATAACAGTATCAGCACTAAAACCAAAGAAGTATTATAAGGTGTTGGGAATTTGGGTGTTTTCACTAAAATGTCCTTCTACGTGTCCTTTTAGGATGATCAGGTCCCGGTTTAGCGGGATCTCCATGCTGTCTGCTTCTATTACGGAGGCTTCGTCATTAACTGTAACCCTTGAATCGGACCGTATTATATGTGGTTTTTTGGCATAATGCAATGTTTCACTTGTCAAGGTGTAGTGCTGATATCGGACCGTAACATGCTTTGAAAAGGTCATGTCATGAGTCTTGGTGTCGAGTTCTCCCTGGTCTGCCGTGAGGTGGACTTGGGTATTCTGCTTTGTATAGAAGATAATGTCCACATCTTTGAGCACAGCCTTATTTCGGTCTTTGAGCAGGGTGGCGCTGGACGCTTTGAGTTTCCATTCGGTGATGCCGTTTTTTTTGGAAATTTGCTCAAGTGCGTTGAGTTTGAGTGCAGCCTTGTCATCCACCTCAATATTTTCAAACTCAATGGGCGTGGTGAGCAGGTGGTTGATGTAATAATAAAGACCTAACCCGGCAAAAATTAGGCCTAAAAGCAGAAATATGGGAAGTATCAGTTTTTTTTTGCCGCCGCTGCTCATGATAAAAACCTTGAAACAGACGTTTCCCAGAGGCCTTTGGCTTTGAGGATGGCTTCACAGACTTGGCGGACAGCACCTTTCCCCCCGGGACGGTCCGTAATCATATGTGCCCGGGTTTTAACTTCGGCCGGGGCGTCGGCCACGGTCACGGCAAATCCGGCCCGGGTCATGGCGGGCAGGTCTATTAAATCATCTCCCATGAATGCAATATGTGCCAGGCTTATTTGGGTGCTTGCGGATATGGATGCTAATGCTTGGGCCTTGTCACTGGTACCGTCAAAAACCAGGGTGATGCCTAAATTGTCGCATCGGTGGCGCAGGGCTCCGGAGACTCTTGCCGTGACAATTCCGACATTAACGCCTGCATCCATGAGCAGGCGGATGCCAAGGCCGTCTTTGGCGTTAAAGCTTTTGATCTGTTCCCCTGTGTCTGTATAGGTAATGCTGCCGTCGGTGAGCACCCCGTCCACATCTAACAGCAGTAGCCGGATATCTGCCAATTGTGTTGTCATAGCGAGTGTCCTGCAACTTTTCTAATATTGACCAGATGGGTCAAAAGATTTTTCATCTGATCCAGGGGGATGGAGTTCGGTCCGTCGCACAGGGCTTTGTCCGGATCGGGGTGGGTTTCCAAGAACAGGCCGTGGGCACCGCAGGCCACTGCGGCCTTAGCAAGGGGGGCGACAAACTGTCTTTCCCCTGCCGATGCATTGCCGCTGCCGCCGGGAAGCTGAACACTGTGGGTGGCATCAAAAATTACGGGCATACCCAATTCCCGTAACGTATGTATGGATCTAAAATCCACCACGAGGTTGTTATATCCGAAACAGGTGCCGCGTTCCGTAATGGCAATGTCTTGGTTTCCCGTGGATTTGGCTTTTTCAACAATGTTTTGGCAGTCAGCCGGCGCAAGGAACTGGCCCTTTTTGATGTTCACGGGTTTACCTGTCTTGCAGGCAGCTAAAATCAGGTCGGTCTGGCGGCATAAAAATGCTGGGATCTGGATAATATCAAGCACTTGTGCCGCTTTCTCAGCCTGGTCAGGCAGGTGGATATCAGAAATAACAGGGATTCCCAGTTCGGTTTTAATCTGTTTTAGGATTTCAAGGCCGCGTTCAGGACCAGGCCCCCTGAATGACTGGATGGATGTGCGGTTGGCCTTGTCATAAGAGGCTTTAAATATATAAGGAATACCTAAGTCGCTTGTGATCTGTTTCAGGTGTTTGGCAATGCCAAAGCTTGTGTCTAAGTCCTCTATCACACAGGGGCCGGCAATTAGAAAAAAACAATTTGTGTCGTTCCGGGTCAGGTCAAAAAAAAAGTTTGTCATAGGGCATATCCTTGAAAACGAGAAAAATAATGATACCCCCTAATTATTATTCGTCCGGGTAAATGTCAAGATGGATCGGTGCCGGGGAAAATTCCTTGATAAGAAAGGCGTTTGCTGATATCTTAAATTGATTTTTAATGTGTCCGTATAACGTCTTGAAAAGTAAGGTTGTTTGATGAAAAGAACACTGTTTCTGATTATATTTTTGGCAATTGTCGTGCCTGTGGGCTGGGTTCTGTTTTGCAAATATGAGGGGGATCTCCCCAAAGCAGATATCCGTCTGCCCTCCCAGTATCTGAAACAATCCTATGAAATAAATATGACTGCAACGGATAACGGCGCGGGTTTAAAGCATATAACTGTTTCACTGGTGCAGAAAGATAATGAAAAAGTTCTTTTGGATAAATCTTATCCACCTTCTTCCATTCTGTCTTTGTTCAGTGACAATATAATCCTATCAGACAGCTTTGTCATCCCCGTTGAAACACGTAAATACGGGATGAGCGACGGCCAGGCCGTCATCCGGATTGTGGTAACTGATTATGCCTGGCGTAAATGGACTAAAGGCAATCGTTTTTACCAAGAGCGGCCGGTGATTATTGATACGGTGGCGCCTCGACTCCAGGTTTTGACTTCCCAGCATAATGTGTCCAGGGGCGGTGCCGGTCTTGTGGTTTACAAACTTGATGAAGAAAATGTTCAAAGCGGTGTCAGGGTGGGAGATAATTTTTTCCCCGGATATTCCGGTGTGTTTAATGACCCCATGGTAGTCACAGCCCTATTTGCCCTGGATCATACCCAGGGACCGGATACCCGTATTGTCGTGGAAGCCCGGGATTCTGCCGGAAATGAGACCAAACGCGGATTTTATCATTATATCAAAGATAAGAACTTCAGGCCCGACACTCTGCCCATCTCAGACGGTTTTCTGGAATTCAAAATGCATGACTTTGACCTGGGCCCTAGGGAAGCACAATTCTTGACGGAACAGAATCCTTTACTGGCAAAATTTTTATATATTAATGAAACCCTTCGCCGGCAGAATGTGGAAACCGTAGCTAAAGTACCTTCAGACACCCGGGCCGAATTGATGTGGAAAGGTCGTTTCAATCGTCTTCCCGGGGCTGCAAACCGGGCCCGGTTTGCAGATAAGCGTACATATAAATATAATGGGAAATTTATTAGTCACTCCACCCATTTAGGTATTGATCTGGCTTCTACTTCCAATGCGCCGGTGGGCGCGGCCAACAATGGGCGGGTGATCATGGCGGAAAATGTCGGTATTTTCGGCAATACCGTCATTATTGACCACGGGCTTGGTCTTGCCAGCCTTTATGCCCATTTAAGCCAGATGAACGTGGCTAAAGGCGATATGGTTAAAACGGACGATATCATTGGCCGAACAGGCTTGACCGGGCTTGCCGGAGGAGATCACCTGCATTTTTCCATGATGCTTCACAATGTGTTTATCAACCCCGTGGAGTGGTGGGATGCGGCCTGGATAAAAAATAATATCACCTCAAAAATTGAGTCTATTGAAGAACAGATTCAGTAAACGTATAACTTTTTTAGAAAATCAGGACAATTCAAATCATGAGTACCTGTCAGGTGAATAAGACCTATGAAGAGATAAACGCCAAAATTGCGGCCGGCCAGGCCGTTGTCGTAACGGCGGAAGAGATTATTGATATTGCGGAAAAAGAAGGCGTTGTGGAAGCGGCCCGCAA
>Ga0193963_1000577_pt1 | contig 19034 bp, 30 predicted proteins | sample FB_6_MG_FD_140359 | JGI IMG/M metagenome (GOLD analysis project Ga0193963, IMG submission 140359) | Microbial mat bacterial communities from the Broadkill River, Lewes, Delaware, United States - FB_6_MG | ecosystem: Environmental > Aquatic > Freshwater > River > Microbial mats | place: USA...
CTTTTTCAATAATGCGATCGTAAAGCTCACTTACAAGTCCTGAAATTGGATCAACCTGGGCACCTTCTTCAATTTCAGGATAAAGCGATCGCCACTCCTTTAAAAATTGAGAAATAATTTCAGTCGAGCCTCCAAGCTCTTTTCTTAATGCGCGAACGGTTGGCGTAAATCCCTCTGCTCGTAATCGATTAGCTGCGTTGAATACGTCACTTTGTATTAGCTTACTTTCTTTGGCCATAAACTTTACCAATGTTAAAAAACTGGGCTATCAGCCTAGAGCTTCCCACTTTGGGAAAACGAGACTAAACGATTTTTTAAATAAATTATTAGAAGAACATAACAGAACAGAACAGAAATTTCAGTAGAATAATTACTTTCGAAAATGTATATTTTAATGAGTAATTAGAATTTGCATGCATGGCCACTTGGCTTCTGTTCCTCAAGGATTGTTAGATGACACATGATGATTTGGTTTTCCGTGCTGAAAGATGGCTTAAGTCCCTCGGATGCGGCGTTGTCTTCCGTGATGAGCGTGAGAATCTTCCTATTTTCTTACAAAATTACAAGATGAAAGGCTATAACGGGAATTCGTTACTCGATCGACTTGACCCTGTTGATGAAGAAGTCATAGATCCTTGGAGTAGTCTAAAGTTAGGCGTCATTCTTCCGCTGAGCAAGCGTATGTTTAACCGATTGAGAAAAGAATCTGGTTTAGAAAAAGTTACTGATTTATCAAAGTTCTTTGATAAAAAATAGAGGTACTGAAATGATGCAGAAAAGCGATCTTGATCCATCCGGCTTCACATACACGCATGAAAAAGGTTACGAGTGGGCTAAGGATCAGGTTTTAGCAATCCGCAGTGCTCTCGGCAGCAGTACTAAAAATGCCCAAGGGCATATGTGGACTTATCGGCTTTATGGCCACGAAATGCTGGCTTTGTATGTGACCATTGATGAAAGACCTGTTTATGAAGGTACTATTACCTCTAACAACGGGAAATATGAGTTGGAATTGTCAGGAGATGAAGCTTTTGTTCCTGATATGTCTGAAGCTATACACCTTGCAGGCATTATATTCCAATCACTGGATATCCCTGTAAAGATTGGCCGACTTGTAAATGAGACTAATCGAAACCTTTGTGAGCCTTTTCGGGTTGGGCAGACTAATGCCCATATTCAACTAATTAAGGATCTGTAATCATGAATAAAAAACACATCACAGTTGTTTTTGAGTATGAAGAAGGGGCGAACTTGCCGTTAGAAATTACTAAAGCGTTCAGCAGTGATTCGCGTGAATTTCAGGGCGTTTCCATAACATCGGTTTCCATGGAAGACGAGATTAAAAGACTTGAAGAGCTCGAAGAGTTAGAGAGTTGCGATTGATGAACGAGATAGCTTTGCTTGATTGGAAAGATCCAACGCAAAGATTAGAGCGTAACCCGGCTTTTCTCTACATTCATGGCCTTCCATCCGAAGCATCTAAAAGAACAATATCAAGCTTCACAGCACGCTTTGTTCGCCATTGGAATGCCCTGCTTCCAGAACCATTTTTGCAGGAACATTTAGCGATATTCTCCGTAGACAGAGAGAATGCTTGTGAGAACAGGAACTTAAGAACGGCGATTGCTGCCCCTTGGGAAACACTGACCAACGGCACACTTGTCAGTGTCATGGAGCAGATTCGTCGCGCTACGGTTGAAAACCCCGATACCGATCAAATGAACCCTTCTACTTACAACTCCTACCTAGCGGCCATCAAAGGGATCGCTCGAAAGGCTTATCTGGCTCGACTGATCCCAGCCGATGAGTACAACCTCATAGCCGACAATCGCGCGATTAAGTATACACGTGAGAAAGGAAGTGGTGTTCTGATCGATGAAGTACAGGAAGTGGTAGATATGTGCCTTCAGGAAGGCACCAAGGCAGGTTTACGGGATGCGTTGTTGTTTCTGATCCTATTTGGATGTGGGCCGCGCCGCTCCGAAGTAGTCGGTATCGACCTGAAAGACGTAGATCTGATCCGTGGACGTATTGTTGTTACAGGCAAGGGTAATAAGAGACGCTACCTGAGATTACAGCCGTACACGCTTGATGTATTGATGGACTGGCTATCAGAAGCTGAGATTACAGACGGATCTTTATTTCGCCGCATTGCTCGCGGTGATCACGTTGCTCAATACAGCAGTACTAAATCCTCCCCTGTTACCCTTACGGGTTCAGCAAGGGTGCAAGCTAGGCAAAATGAGGTGCGAACTGCACGCAACCCTCGCATCACTGCTGCAGGTATCTACGATATTGTAAAACGAAGGATGCTAGCGAATCCCAAGATTACACGGGTTGCGTCTCCTCATGGTTTTCGCCGTGGACTCATCACTTTTTTGCACCGTAAAGGAGTAGATGTGGCTACAATCGCGGAGCTCGTTGGGCATGAAAGCGTGGATACTACCAGGCGATACATTACTGACTTGGAAGAGCAGCTTGATAGCGCTTCCCAGCTTGTGAATTTTGGTGAGTGATATGACCGAATTTAGATATGCCAGAGACCTAGTATTTATACCCCTTTATTGTCGTATGAAACGAGTCTTCTAACGGAATTGGAAGTGTATAGGTTGCTCCATTCCCTTTTTTGAGGCACAAAAAAACCGCTCAGTGAGCGGTTTAATGTGCAAGGCAGTTTGAGAGGTCTGCTTTGCAACCCAATAGGGTTTGACTTAGATACGAATAATCCTAGCGCTGATGTTTAGGAATGTCAATAATTAGTAGTTGATAAATGATGGATTCCATATCCATAAAACCTCTATAATTACACCAAGTCTATGTCAATTAGTGGTTTGTGGCGACTCATGTCTCTTCGCTCGAAAAGTTCTCCCTTGAACCAACGGCCTGAGAAACCGTTGCTGACCTTGTGATAGGGTTCACAAACCACTCACCCAATAGGGTTTGACTTAGATTACCTAGCCTGTTTGGTCAGTAAAGCAGGCTTGGGTGAGTTCCTTTATAGGAGCTTGAAAATGTTTACATTAGTAACATTGAAAGTTCTTCTTGGCATTATCGGCTATGGTGCAATGGCTTGCTATTACACCATGAAGATTGCTAAAGAAGGCAAAGATAGTAAATAAGCTATCAGGAAAGGGGTGACTTCGGTCGCCCCTTTTTTTATGGTCGATCATCGGGTGGTTTCACGTCTCCCCATTCCCCCCCCCATCCCCCGATCTGATCATTATCTAGGTTTCCAATGATCCCCCTGTTTTGCTTTGTTTGACTTGCTATAAACCCTAAAATTTAAGATCATTGGAATTTGGTTAGGTATTTGACAATTTCAAGATGATCACAAACAAAAGACGGCCAATTAAACGACTCATAACTGAGTACAAGGCAGGCGAAGGCAAGGCACAAGTTCTGGATTCACCAAGCCAACTAACAAACATTCTTTGGCGAGCCTCCCAAGGCGAACTTGGGACGAGAAATGTAGCAATTGTATGGATGCTTTTTGGTGCTGGAATGCGAATTAACGAGGTCGCTCAATTAAAGATTAAGGATGTGTTTTGGCCGAATGGAGAATTAAAAAAAACCTTCATTATTCCTGCTTTATACACCAAAACCAATAAATCAAGAGCGGCTTATATTGTGGTCAAACAGCAAAGGCAAGCGCTTGAAGACTGGAAGCAACAACGGCTGAACGAAAGAGCAATGCTTTCCGCTGACGGCTCTTTTGGTGGGCTGCGCGGAGACTCCCCGCTTTTCCTATCCAAGAAGAAGGGCTGGCGTAAGTTTGCTATGAATGTAAAAAGGTACGAAACCAAAAGCGGTAGCGCTGAAACCCTAGTGTGCAGCTCGCTTGAAAACTTGTTAAGGAAGTTACTTAAAGAGTCAGGTGTTCAAGGTGGAAGCTCCCACAGCGGAAGAAGAACGCTTGCTACTTGGCTTGATCGTAATGGCTGTGACCTGGAGTTAATTCGTTTCGTGCTAAACCATGAATCGCCAGAGCAGACAATAGAATACATAGACCCATCTAGGGAACGTATCGCAGCAGCCTTTAAAACCATTTTGGCAGGACTTAAAGCACCAAAGGAGCAGAGTTGTGACAATGCATAGTAAAACCAAGAAAAGCTACTACAGGCGTTTATATGTCGCCTATTTGATTGATTCAGGAGTAAATACTGTTCCTCTGCTGATTGAAACAACCGACATGCCTAAACGTACCTTGCAAGACACTCTAGCGGCATTGGCTGAGCTAGACATCCTCCTCGAAAGTGAGGGCGGGACAAAAAATCTCACTTACCAAATTAGTAATTGGGGCGCTATTAATAAAAAATGGATTAAAAATAATTTGCAGCACGTCAAAAACGTGTTACAATTGGCTTAACAAATCAGCGAATCTAGATTGGAAATTATGGTTAAGTTTATTATCAACAGCACGACCAGCGTAATCGATGTGGCCCGAAACGGCCAAAGTTTGGGGCTGATCGATGATTGTCTTGACGGGGTGTACCGATACTTTCCCCAATGCCACGATAAAATTACTGGTGATGATTACATTGCAGTTGGCCAAAAGCTAAATGAACTCAATGCGGGGCTGGAATAGGAGGTTGGAATTTATGAGCGAAAGACATCCAGAATACGAAGTAAAAAGAACTCCTGTGAAAAAGTACATCACAGCCGTTTTTGAGTATGAGGAAGGGGCTACCTTTCCCCAAGAGATCACCAAAGCGTTTTGCAATAACCGTGAGTTTCAGGGGGTGACCATTACAGCGGTATCCTTGGAAGATGAAATTAGCCGCTGTGAACAGCTTGAAAATAAACTAATTGGTTAGGTTGGAATATATTTATGAAAGAAGACATAGAAAATAATAAGCCTAAATTATTGGTAGATCATAGCGCATTAAATATGTCAGAAAAGAAATACGCGCTTGGCGTTATAGTTGACGGAATGGCGAAAGGATGGCAGCCGGTATCGAGCGAAGTAGAAGCAATAAAACTGGCTTATGATCGCTCCTTGGAAGATACATTTACTCATTGCATCATGCTAGGTAAAGATGAGGATGACGAGAATGGTCAAGTTGTGTACTTAGTTGTAGGTGGAGAGTTTTACAAGAGACATGACCTGTAGAGCGCAAATTTTAAAACTATAGGGTTGGAACCATGAGTGAAAAATTAAACGATGGCCACCAAATCACAATTTCTGAAATCGATGGAGACCCAGTCTACTGTCAGGCTTTTGACGAAGGGGTTGACGCTTTTAAAAAAGGTTTTGCTTTTGAATCCAATCCATTCCCCAAAGCCGAACTTGCCAAAGATGGATGGGTTAAAGGTTGGAAACTATGGGTATTGTTAATGATTTTGTAGTCGAGTAATAAAGTATCATACCAAGTAAAAAAGATTCACTCTAACCAACATATAAAGGTAGCTAAATGGTATCTCGCGGCGGAAAAAACACGGTTCTAGTTGATGGTATTTACACCTTCGATGATGAATACAATTTAAAGCAGAAAGAGCTTGAAGCCACAATGATACAAAAAAAAGACGCTCAAATGAGCGTCTTAAGATAGCAAAAATATATGCTAAAGACCGCTTGTCTAGGTAATCAAACGGCCTATCGCTTCACCTACTACTCTAAAAAGTGGAAAGACTACTGATTGACCGGCAACCTCGTGTGCCTTAGTGGTTGATAAGTTTGCAATCAAATACTCAGGGATTCCTTTAAGTCTACAATGTTCCGCAGGTGTGAAAAGCCTACTTAAGCCAGGATTGCAAGGATGTTTAAGGAATGGCTCGGTTGATCGACACTTATTGTATGAAGTACCGATCACTTTCACATGATCCGATTCAGAACCAACAAGTTGACGTCTAAAACCTTTCCCTGCTGCAATATCATTTAACTCTTTCTGTGCTAGATAATCGTAGGTCTTCCAAAGATCTGAATCAGGCGTTATCGAACTATCAATAATTTCTGCTACAGACGCTTCTTTATGACGATCGCTTCTGACGCTATTCAAATCTAATTTTCCTAGACCAGCTGAAATAGCCACTACACACAAGCGTTTACGCTTCTCAAGCACACCAAAGTCATTGCCGCACATTACTCTCTCTGAGATTGAATAACCGCATGACGTTAAAACAGCACGAATAACAGCCATTGAAGCAGTATTCTCGTACTCTGCTACATTCTCTAATAGCACCCAAGAAGGATTTAAGAGCTGTACAAGTTGCAACATATAAAAAAAAGCGGCTCCTGCTGTTTCGTGAGATTCAGCAAACTTCAGCTTGTTTTTTGTACGTCCGGCTTTACTTGCCCCAGTGCAGGGAAGTCCTGCAATCAAACCATCTACACTATCCATGTGATTCTGATTCGTTCGAACAAGGTTCAACAGCTCAATATCTGACTGAATAAGTAGTGTTTCACTATCCCACAGCGCAGAATTGTTTGATAAAGAGCTCTCGATATAAGCAGCTTCGCGTTCAATAACAACTGAAAGAACGGTTCTAACGTTAGCTTTCAACATTCCATCGTGAACAGCACGATCAAGAATACCCCCACCACTAAAAATACTGCATATTTTCAGGGGTTTATCGTTTGCTAGCTTTTCAAGTAAGCGATGTTCTCGTTCATCAATTAAGCTATCAACCTGCGAAATTGTTACAATGATTTTTCCCGATCTAACAAGTACGCGAACGCCTTGATTTAGCTCGAAAATATTAGACAAGACATTAGCAGTCACGTCAATTACGGGCAAAGTTTTGGAACCTCTGCTGCGTTTACTGACTATGTATTTAGCTGATTCATTATTAGTAAAAACCAAAATTAAGCGGCCTTCTGACTGTTTAAGATCGTAGCGCATTCCTGGTTGAATGCCTTCTTTTTCGAGTTTGGTTCCTTCGAGCCATAGCCGTTTGCGACCACGGTTTTGTTTAATAGTGGTATTAATTAAGCAAGTCATCAATAAGTCCTCGGATCGAGGAACCAACCCACTGGTTGGTTCCCAGTGGGTTGGTTGGTTATGACTTAAATGTAAGCCATATAAGTTAGTTCATCAGTTTCTGGATTTGGAATAGCGGACATCACTACCCGTTGATTACATGTAATGATGTAGCTATTTCCATAACCTCCGATGTTACGGCTCAAGAAAGTACCAGCAGGCGCTTTCTTGGCTAAGTTATCAAAATCCTCCTTACTGATTTCATAACAAATATCGTTTAAAAAAGGGTAAGGGAAGTCTGAAATACATACTTCATCAAAAGGGGGTGGAAAATGGATCATGTGTTTCTCCTACGATCAAATATGTGCCCCTAATTCAGAAAATTGGGGCATAAATTTAAGGCCTTTTTGCCTTTTCACTAACAAAAAGCCTTTTCAGGGCAAGGCCTTTACCATTAGAAAACCATTACCATTCAACCCTTTTGCTTCATTTCCTTTTGCCTTTTCTGCTAGGTCATCAATGATGTTCCAGTAAGAAAAAATTAAGCGCTGGGTTTCAGCTACAGCCAGTGAATGGTGCTCAAGTAGAGACAGTTTCTCAGCTAAAGAAAGTGCCTTACTTTTGGATCGAGTACGGATTGCTTTCGCATATTGCTTTGACAGTTTGATCTCTTTATCCAAATCATCTTCGCAATGTATACGTCGCAACCGGATCTCTGCAGTTATTAAAGATCGGGGCATAGTTACACCTATCAATATTGAACACTGTAAGAAGTAACCGGCACGAGTGTGCCGGTTGGGTTGGGGTTATGCTGAAAGCTGTCTGGCTAACGCCACTTCAACAGATTCTGCATCAGAGTTAAGCGACTCTAAACCGGATTCTGGAATATCACCTGACGTGCTTTGAGAAACGGCTATTTTTGCTGCCATTAGCGCTAAGCATGTTATTTGCGATGTTCCTGAAAAACCCAAAAAGATCACTCGTACTGCATTTTTTTGCCCTATTCGCCATGACCGACGAGCAGCTTGTTGCAGTGTGTAAACATTGAAGCCCGTTTGCATGAATACTATCGTTGGGAATTCCAATAAATCGAGCCCTGTTTTCACTAATTCAGGATTTGTAATAAGCACATCAATGTCCTTATCAACCTGTTCAGCGATCCAGTCTTCTCTTCGGTCAGTCCCTACTGATGCTCTTAAAACCGCGACCTTTAAGCCTCGTTGCTCTAAAAGCCTCTTTAGCCGTGCTGTAGTATCGCGAGTGCCGGTATAAATACTGTATGCCAGTACTCGCCTCCCTTCTGCTTTTTCAGCCAAACAGATATTCAGCAATTCCTCTTCTTTAGGGGTCATTTCAGATTCACTAAAAATCGACTTTGTGAATGAAATGGTGTCCTTAGTTCGAGGATGCTTAACCGCTTCTGGCCTAAAACAACAATCAGGCCATGCTAGTAATGCGTTCAAAACTACCCCGAGAAGTGTAGTGTCACGCATTGCTAAAGCTTTTCGTAATGCAGTGGTTAAATCAGAGCTAAAGCGTTTATAAGTTTGCTCTTGATCATGCGTCATAGATACTTCACGGAACTCTTCATCATACGATGGTAAAACGCCGCCAATATCTTTTAGTTTAAGAAACACAGTAAAGGGTAAAACGAATCTATGAATTCCCATAGGGCCAAAGCCAGGAGCCTTAACCGTTCGAACACTCACTTTCTTACCTTTTGCTGTTTTATGTGAATCACCGATAGTTTCTGAATAAACTTCCTTCAGTACACCGTGATCGCGCATAAATGACATAGACGCACTGCCCAATGATCCGTTTTGAGTTGGCTTATATCCATCTTCTAACATGTATCGTGTTAACACACGAAACAGCAAAAAGAATAAATCATCAGCATAACCACCCATCAGAGTGCCAGTTAATAGCAGTATTTTTTTGACTTTATCAGCCAATACTCCCATCGCCTGTCCCTGAGCAGATCCTTGATTTTTGTACTCATGCCCTTCGTCTACAATCAGAAAATCAAAAGTATTATCTGGAAGATAACGCTTAATATATTCCGTTGGTTGGTAGCCGCCCTCACCAAAGCCAAATTCAATATTAGCCATCGCACGCTCCATCCTGGCTGCTTGTCGATCGCTAAATACCATATTTCCTGAGTCGTCCATTAGATTAATAAACTCGAATACATTATCTGACAGCATGCTAGATAAGAACTCTTGTCCAAATGTGCTAATGAGTTTCTCAGACTTAACTTTACCGATCGTCGGTAAGCGTTGAAGTGCTTTAGATAAGTTACGGCGTTGCGCGTCATTGCCAGCTGCTCTATATGGCCGTTGAAGCGTCCAAAGCGCAGACTCACATGAATCACACTTACGACGTTGCTCATTACGTATAAATTGCTCGTAAGGCTCTGGGTCACCCTCTGGTGTGGTTACAGTGGAACCGCAATCGGGACATGCTGCAAATACTTCATTAACAGCTCTGCCGTATCGCTTCTTGGCACACACTGGCCTCCAATGAAAGCCCATTCGCATCCGAACTCTGCCGATGATATAAAACTCAGGAACATCACTTTTGATATTCAGCATATCTTTCAGCTTTATCAGTTTTGCTAATGTATCGGGGCCGTTCAAACACCACACTTTTGCGTCAGGTAAGGTATCTAGAATTTCACGTCGCCACTTATACACTAAATGAGGAGGTGCAATAATTAGCGATCGCTTATAACCTTCTTTAAACATCAAAGCGGCTGTTGCAATTGCCATCATTGTTTTCCCTGTGCCCATTTCTGCATTCAAAATTGCGGCTGGAGATCCTTGGTTAATTAATAAAGCTGTTATGGCTTGCACAGCATCTGCTTGAGCGGGAAAAGGTTTTCGCTTTAAACCATCCATTACAGATGCGCGAAGCTTGTTAGGTGTGCCTGTGTAAGCCGGTGGGTTTGATTGATTCAACGACTCAATTAGACCATCTCCAAACTCATCCACAAACTCGGTTAACTGCATTTGATAATTAGACATATCCATTCCTTAATTTCGAAATGGGATATATTCCCCCAATGGGATATATATCCCATTGGGTTGGTTTAGGTTAATAATCTGATGGCAATAAGATTGTCGTTACTGATCTATCCGCCTCAGTAATAATCCAAATTTTCAATTCATCATTAACGTTATACGCTGAAAAAAGACGTGTCCCAGTTTGCAACGCCAGCGTATTTTCTTCGCTGTCGTCATCACATAGATCACCCCAATCTCCATTAGCATGGCGTTTTAAAAAAGGCAGTGGGTTTAAACCAATGTCTTCTATTAATGAATCAATACTGCTTGTCATAACTACTTGACCTAACGGAAATAGTGCTGACTGACCTTCACTTATGACCCCTTCATCTACGTGAGTTTCGGGGGTCGATGTGATGGTTACTAAATCACCGTAGTTATCTCCTTCGGTCATATCCCAGGCTTGGATTACAGGTACAAATCGATCTGTTGAGGATCTGATTATTTGCTGTGAACCGTCCTCATTTGTCAGAGTTTCCACTTTTTGAGTTTTATCTTTATGGGTGTGCCCCTTTACGATAAAACATCGACCGGATTTTGAATGAACAACTCCAGATATAGCCCCAGCCGCAAGGCTTAATGCTAAATGCCAATCCGATAATTTCCTTGCCGGTGGCCTATTAACAAAGCTGCTAGATTTGAAATGCGCGTCAAACCCATGCCACAACCCAGGGATAGACGACAACTCATTTCCAAGGGCTTTAGGCTCCAATTGAACCTTATGAAAGACGACACGTTCATTAGGCTCCTTAGCACACGGAATAGCGTAGCGGTTCTCTGGTTTAGCTGGCACAGAAATCAAAGGTATATCCCCTGATCCTATACTCAATAACCGTTCCCTACACGGACGCACAATGTCCGCCTTCGGCTTTTGGTTTGACTTGATACGCTGCCCATAAATTACAACTTGCTTGAAATCATCTACAGCTGCTTTACAGACTTGAATGTTCTCGAAGTGATTGGTTAACCATGTGACGAGTTCAACATCTAACACATAGTGTGGAATGATATAAATTAACACCCCACCCCATTGCAAATAGCCGATTGTGCGCTGGTAAAACAGTTTTTCAAGCCGTTTTTTGCCTTTGCCTTCGTATGTAAAAGAGCCTGAATGATCATTCACTAGATCACCATAAGGAGGGTTAAGCCACAATAAACTAAAGCTTCTTGGGCTAATAACGGTATCCATTAGGTCACTGTGAAGCGAGTAATCTACAACTTCTCTTAAACAACCGGCGCGTTCTTCATCAAATTCAACCCCATAACTGCAGATGCTATCATTTGAACAAAGGGCCTTGTTGAGTTCTGCTAAAGCAGCCCCCTCGCCTGCACACGGATCGATTATTCGTGAAAATTCGTGAGTAGGTGTGATAAGAGACTCAGAAACAGTTTGAATCGTTGCTAAGTCAGTTGGAAAATACCCGTTTTTAACGTAATTACGCGCAAGACGGGGAAACATGATAGCCATAATAGCCTCCAAGAAATGATAGAGACCTCCCCAAAGGGAAGTCCCTTTGGGTTAAATAACTAATCAGAAAGAAATTTAGCGAAGTGCTAAGACACCATTTTTAATATAAGTGCCTAGGTCATGAGCTAATTCCTCATTGCTGAATGATAAGTGCGCCGCAGAAATATCGCCTATAACGGCGTGTAGGCCCTCGATATTCTGCTGTGCACGTAGTAATTTAAGTATAGCTTCTTGCCAATGATCCAAGAGCGGGTAAGGACATAAGTCTTTTACTCGCTCCCAGATTACAGCATCGTTACTATTATGATTTTGAAGTAACACATACGATTTTAAATTCGCTCGATCTGCAGTTATACAGCGTTCATCGTATAACCACATTTGCGACAGTTGCCCAAAATTTCGACTAGTAATACGTCCAGTCTTCTTCAAGTAACGATCACGATCAAAACAATCAATTTCAAATGTATGTGAGTCCATATTTAAATGGAGTATATCTATCCCTCCATCTTTGGTTGATAACGTTAAACGTGCCATTAGTTCTTGAAGTGCGGTATCTCGTCCTAAAAAAGACATGAACACTAACCGTCGGTCGTGTTCGATACAGCAATCAACAAAAACCCCTGACACATCATCAAGTTCTACAAGTCTCCGCATACGATAATCCTTAATCATTGCAGAGGAACCCGCGAAGGGTATGCCCTGCGGGTGAGATGAATAATCCTAAGATTATTTATTAAAGGTCTGCGTTGTAGCCGTAAACTCATAACCCAATACATTTAATCGAGCTGCTTGCTTTCGCAATAACTCTCGTGGTTGCGTTGGGTCTAACTTTACAGAATCGCTTAATGGCCAATATTCAGCAAACAACAACTCATCATCTTCAACTTCAGCGTCCGCAGAAAATTGAGGTACAGAATACGTTCTTGCTTTTGAATCAGCTTTCTTAACAATCTTAGAAGGAAGAGGCTCAGGCAGCGAATCAGGTATAGGATCGACAGCTACTGGAGATTCTTCATCTAATGGGTCTGTATGAAATGAAGGTTCTTCGCCTTGCGCTGCGTGTCCATTATCATTAAAAGTTATTTCGCCTAACAGCGCTCTAACTTCAACAACTAAACGACCGCCTGCACAATAAGAACCAGGGTAAATATTACTAAGGAAAAACTCCCCTTCATATTCACCTGCATGGAATTGCTCAATTCTAGAATCTTTGATGACGAACTCACCGAAAGAAGTTATTAGTTTTGCAACATTGAAAGGCCCGTGCCTTCCATTAATTACTGATACAAGGAGTGTTCCTGACGTTCTCATAATTAAATCTCGCTTTGAGCACCTAACCAAGGTTAGGTGCTCCTTGGTTAGGTGAACGAAAGCTAAGATGTCGGGAATCTGAATTGTGTCCAGCTTCCTTTCTCTAGAGCGTCTTTCGCTGCATCAAAAGTTCGATAGTATTCACAACTTTCACGACTGATCGGCACTGCCGAAATATCGAGTGTATTACTACCCAATGTGCCGATATAAAAACCGGCTGCAGATTTACAAACTTGCAATGGAAGTTTTAATCCTAAGACTGTAAAAGCGATCTGTCCGAATTCTGGATAATTCGAAGGTTGGGGGACTGAAGAGTTTGTATTCTGATCCATCAGAAAAACCTCAATTTTGATTATTAAATAAATTTAGTGGGAGATAGCAAGAGCCGATATTTTTTGACCGTCCCAAGTATTTCGGTAGCGAGTCTCAAAAATGGGAGCGCTTTGATTAGGAGATTGAACAGGAACTGTTACAGGCTTGGAGCCTAGGTAAATCAAATTTACCGAGTTGCCTGCTTGCATTCCTTTTTCTTTTACAACACGAGCTAAATCAATTCCCCATATCTCTTTTATCGAGTTATCAGATGTTCTTAACTTAATAAAAAAAGAACGAGAATTTGATGACTGATGTTTGTAACAAGCGTGGCCATAGCTTTCGATACAGCCGGTGAAACCTTCTAAAGCATCCTTTTCTTCAGAATTTTCTTGACCTTGATGTTGAGATCTTGGGATATAAACGGCAGTACTGCGAGACCTTCGCTTCGACTTAATAGAAGCGTTAAACACAGCAGCAGCTATCAATAGCAAGAACAGAACAATAGGGTTGGTTAAATTAGTTATAATCAAATAACTAAAGCATAAGGTCACAATAAGGATCATTGGATACAACTGTTTATTTACCATAGGAATCTCTCTTGAAAAAAGGGAAATTCCCCCAAGGGAAATTTCCCTTGGTTAGGTTAAATTTGCATCACCGAGTAATCGGTTGGTTCGTTAAGATGCTGCGAACCTAGAAGTCACTACTAATGACGATAGTAGCCATCGTTAAGCTTTTTAATAATTGCGTCTGCTCGTGCGTTTGTCAATTTTTTTTGCTATATTTTTATTGTTAATAGCGCCTTATCCGTCAATGGCGCACTCTTCGGAGTTCGGGTATCCAAAGTGCTCTCAACATCCTGAAACAGAGCTAGCTAGTATTTATATTAGTGGATGTATCTTTGACAAAGTCAGAAACAACTGGCTTTGCTGGGGTTTCTGACATCTTCTTGAAAGGACATGTTATGGCTCAACCCCCATCAAAGTTTACTAAGTTTATGCTTCAGTTCAGAAGCAAGGACATAGCTGAAGATCTAAGAAAGCTGGGAATCAATCTGATTACAGCCGCTTTCATCGGTATCTTCATTGCCAAAGACAGCAAGCTTAGTCTTGGTCTTCTGGTAGCTATTGTGATAGGTTTTTTGGTATGGCTTGGTGGTCTATACTTAGAACCGCAAGCTGAGGAGGAATCAGAATGAATGAAACATTATTTCCAGTCATTACATTGGTAGTGTTTGCGATTATTGCAGTCTCTTTTGGCTTTGCAGTTCGTCATGCTCACAAAAAATATGATGGAAATAAAAAAGTCTAATTTCTACAAACCGAATAATCTTTAATATTCCTACAAAGGAGACTAACGTCTCCTTTTTTAATGCCTATTGTGCGTTTACATAATAGTTTGATAAAAAAGTGAGCATATTTTGGGGGCTGAAAAGGTCTTGATGGCATTATAGTTTGATATTTTTATTAGTGTTTTTTAGGAAGTATCAAACTATTTTACAACCCTCCCAAAATCTTTGCTGCCTTGCTTATGACCAAGTTTGTAGATTTTCTTTAGCCTAGCGTCTTTGCTGAGAAGATCCCCCCCCTCAAAACCAGCGTGAGCGTCCTTATAACCACGCTCGAAGGTGGCATATATAGCGGACATTGAGCAACTGTTGATTTCTTGGTCGTCTTCAAAGAAGCTCATAATTTCCTTTAAGTGAGAAGCCGTTAAACTCATAATTTCCAACCTTATACCTTGTTATTAATGACTAAAATTAGCTTTTCAAGATCCCAGCCACTTTCTAGAGCGTAGACGATAAGTGCGCAGGCCGGTTTCACTGACCCCGCAACTTTAGCTCTCCTCGGCCCTGTCCATTTTTTATATGCTTCATAAGACGTGCAGAGTAATTTTTCTGAAAACTTCACCACGCCTATATCCCATCGCTCTTTAGATAGCTTTTGTATCTGCATTATCTGCTCAACTGTTATAGATTCGTTCGCCACTCGTAGACCTCTCGATAACATTGTTGGCTAAAATTATTAATTCCCTTCCAATCCCAAGCATTACCACTATCGATCAGTTTGATTAGCTGATTTTTATTAGTAATCCCGCCTCGTATTAAACAATCACATACACGCACTGAGAACGGCATCCATGCCGGTGCTGCCAACTGCATGTTTTGTACCTGTGAATTAAGCGTGGCTACCACAAATTCATTCAGGGTTTTTCTCTGCTGTTTAGCTGCATAGATCCAAACAGTCTTATCTGTTTTATCGCAATCTAAGATTAATTTGCTCAATGTGCTCTCCAGGGCGACAAATCGGGTAAATCGCCAACGGTTCGATATTTACCAGGCAAGCGAAATTTCATCCCACCTTTTGTCCATCCTGTTATAACAAACCCGCCTCCCTGCTCGCTATCAGGAATCATTCGATCTGTTTGTTCACCACCAATATGAATCGAAAAAGGCGCGTCCGAATGATCTTCAAACAATAATTCCAGTGCATCACGCCCCTCAAGTTTGCCACGACTCACAATGACATAAGCCGCGCTTTTCATATCCTTGATACTGGATCTATGAACGTCTGGAATCAACAAACGCCCCGCTCCAGCGTTCCAGCTCAGAAAGAACAAACCTTTTTTACAGTTATCAGACCCCCAAAAATTAGTATCTGAAATAGCCTGGCCTTTGTTACCGATCATCAGCAAGGGCTTGTTCATACTATCCACCTACTCGGCATGATTTCAAAAGTGCTTCACCACCCTCTGAAATACTATATGTGATCCGCGCCCCGTTGTTTATCGTTGCAACATTTTCATGCTCTGTTCTCTTGATAAGTTTATAAGAGATTAGCCGATCAATGGGACGATCCAAAAACGACTTTGAGCTAGTACTTCCGTTAATAATCTCTAACAACCCATTTTTACCGTTGTCGGGATGATCTTGAATTGTGAGAAATATCTGTAAATCGAGAAGCGACATACGGGGATTATTAGCATCATTACGCTGTAAATTCACCATAGCGGTCGTTAACTTTAATGCATCGATATTTTGCTTTAACATTTTTTTACCTTGTAAAACGGCAGGTTGTAAGCCTGCCGCCATTTACTTAATTCAAATCTTGATCTACTTCGTTGCTATTAAACCAGCATCCAAAAGAAGTCTATGCGCAGTTACCCCAACTGGATCAGTAGTAAAGGTTTCCGCTTCCATATCCGCGCTTATTAAATCAGTATTGAAATACTGTACCAGTACTCCGTTTTTAAACCGGAATATATGACTGCCTTCTTCTACTGCGAGCAAAACGGTTAACACACCAGAAACGGTACGAACATCAACTTTATCCACTTCGATACATTTACGTTCAATCTCATCACGAACCGCATCATCTAAGAGTTCTTCTTTTGATTTTTCAGGCTCGATTAACTCAACAATAAAGTCGTCGTCATTATGCAATTCAAAAAGTTTACGACTAACATCGCGCATAATAACGACAGTATTGTCTTTAACATCGGTGCACCAATTTTTCATGCTCCCGCCCGATGTAAACCCGCCCTCAACTAAAACGATCCCAGTGCCTAATTTTGCGCCGCTATCTCTGCCGAAGGCTCGCGCTATTGAACGGCCAAAAAGCTCAATGGGCTTACATGAACCCATGCCGTGGGCATAAGTCGGAATTGTAATTTGAACATCAACAAGATCAGCAACGCCACCGTCTGTTCCATAGCACTCTAATGAAGCAGCTCGAACCGCTGCCTCATCACGAATATCAAAAAACCAAGAAGGACTAACCCATTTCCCAGAAAGGGATTGAGCTTTAGTGACAAAAGCAGAGTTATAATCCCCTGTCACAATAATTTGAGAGTCGGTAGTTTCGATTTTAGTAGGAGTCATAGTATTTACCTCTTTCTCAGTAGCCGCTGAGTCGGCGGGTTGATTATCAACCCTGTAAATATTTTAGGTAATTATTCCCTATTTTGCAATTTTTTATTTTATAAAACCTGAATTACAATCATAAAAAAACCACTATAAAAGTGGCTTTATGAACGAATTTTTGGGATTTTTAAAAATCCCCGTGAGCATTTAGTTTACTTCCGTCTTCATAAACAAAAGTTCCATAATAGCCCTCCCTCTCCTTATCAACTTCATTTGCGCAATCTGCCCCAACCATTAATTCACTGGCTCGAAGCGCACCACTCAAAGTTCGGTGATCTTCAAGCATAGCTTGCGCAATCGTCTTTCCTCTAAGTTCCAAATTAGCGATGTTATAACACTGAGCGCGCGCCTTGCTTGGCGGTAGCGTTTGAGCGTATGCAGTCATTTTAGTTTTAGTATTTTTAAGCATTTCACTTTCCTCTTTTCCAGTAGCCGCTGGGTCGGATTTGAATTTTTTAAAAAAGATTTTTCCAGAGATTTCAGAGAAGCGTCCCTCTGGGAAAGTTTCCTTGTTGGGTTTAGGAGACATCACCACTAATGATGTCTCCACAGCCAGCAGGACAGCAATCAATGCTGATCCCATGACAACAATACCCATTTGATTCGTGATCAAGTAGCATCTGTCTAATCTCATCAGAAGACGCATATCCAAATAAGATAGCTTCATCAATTACATTGGATTTTTCAGAATCATCCATATTTTTCACATAATTATCTATGCTTTTAGATAAGTGCTGTATATACATACTATGCGATAAACCGCATGATTTCTGTGCTTGAGTCGCCAGCCGATTAATTTCGGTGGTATGATGAAAGTACTCAGTACTCATAAGAGTTTCTCCAGAGATTTCAGAGAAACGTCCCCCAGGGAAAGTTTCCCTGTTGGGTTTAGGATGCATCACCACTAATAGTGGCTGGTCGTAATTGATGCGGCGAACCGAGGCGTTACTGTTACTGATTGAACGAACGTAACCTTCGTATTGCCCGTTAACATATACTTAAATGCCGGTGTGCTGTCAATCGAAATAGCCGTAGTCCCAACTAATCATCCTAAAACTAAAACCGCTGTGCGTTTACATTAAAAGACCATCTAAAATAGCCTGCTATTGTATATTTAGACAGTTTCTTAATTATGTGTTATTTTTTTTTAAGTAAGAAAAGAAATAAGCGAGTATTGCAGATATGTCTTTGTTTTCGGATGCCATCCACACTAGATTTGATTGTATTGCCAGTGCAATTTTATCTACAGGAAAGGACTTGATGATATTATTATCAGACAGTTGTAAAAGTTCTAATTCTAGTGAGCTCCATGAACATGGAGACGTTACTGATACAGGTGGTTTTTACAAGCGACAGAGTGTCGATGGTGTCGATGGTATGTCTGATTATATAGGTTACGGATGCAGTACTGCAGGTGAAGGTTTTCACGTAAGCGGATTTCTTAATGACGAAGAGGATGAATAGAATAGCCAGAAACTATTCATCCTCTTTTAAATGCTAAGCAGCACCCTTACTAACTGCTTTGTTTGCTGCCTGTCCACCTTTTTCACCTGCTGATTTAGCTGCACTAGACCCTGAGCTTAACGAATTAGTGATCGCACTGCCGCCTTTAAACCCCGCCCACGTCAGCGTGCCTACCCAGAGCATCGGTAAAAAGAGAAAAGCTGCACCTTCAACAAACTTCAAAACCATTGTGTCGTAGGCATTTCCTGCGCCTGCTAACCAACTCAGTTGCGCGGCTTCTGAACTATAAACTAAAGATACCAAATTTGTTGTTAACCAGCGCGCTAGCTGCCACCAAAATGTTAAAAAGATTATAGAGAAAATACCTATCGTAGCAGTACCTACGACTGTAACCGAGTAGGATGAAAGTAGGCTAACAAAAGGCAGAACTATAACGATTGCTAATAAAGATATCTTTTGAATCATCGGCAATGCTTGCTTAACCATATCCATACCAGCCATAAATGGTATGGATATGAGCGCACTACCTGCAGCGCCAGCGCCATACGATACAACATCCAGCAGCGGATCAAACA
>Ga0193963_1000579_pt1 | contig 19005 bp, 13 predicted proteins | sample FB_6_MG_FD_140359 | JGI IMG/M metagenome (GOLD analysis project Ga0193963, IMG submission 140359) | Microbial mat bacterial communities from the Broadkill River, Lewes, Delaware, United States - FB_6_MG | ecosystem: Environmental > Aquatic > Freshwater > River > Microbial mats | place: USA...
AACCGCAGGCAGCAGACAATTTTTTTTAGATGAAAATTATCAACCCTTGATCTGATGGCTGAATGGTGCAAACATTTCGATGTAGAAATTTGGAGTTCCTGCAGGGCATACCTAAACCTTGTTGAAGCACCTCTTGTTTAAAGCAAAACCTTTATTAACGTATGTAGATAGGCAGTATGAATCCCTGGAAATTATTAGATAAAACGGAAATACCCAATGGCGGCGGAGGGCTGGAATTGCTGCAAAGAGGGGATGATTTTTCTATTCGCCTTTCCGGCACACGAGGCGAACTAATGAATAGCCGAATGTATAATTCGGAACAAGCACTTGCAACACTCGGGTGTACTCATCTCAAATCGACCGTTGATGCACAGGTATTGGTAGGTGGATTGGGAATGGGATTTACGCTTGCCGCTGCTCTAAAGGTGGTTCCTCAATCGGCAAAAGTAACGGTGGCAGAACTTATACCTGCCGTTGTGGAATGGAACCGTGGTGCTCTGGGTGAATGTGCGGGACAACCATTACTGGATGGACGTGTACTTGTTCATACTGGTGATGTCCTTGATTTGTTTAATAAAAATAAACCAATTTTCGACGCTGTTTTGCTTGACGTGGATAACGGTCCCGCAGGGCTTACTCATTCAGCAAATAATCGTCTCTATGCTTTGAGCGGGTTAAAAACAATTTATAATTCCTTGCGCACTGACGGCATGCTCGCTATTTGGTCGGCCACGCCAGACGATACTTTTCTTCGTACTTTGAAAAAGGCTGGTTTTAAAGTCACTGCCCAAACGGTTAGAGCAAGAGTTAAAAAAGGAAGCCGTCATACGATTTTCCTGGCAAAAAAGCCTTAATCTGCGATCCTAAATCAGAAACAACAATTTTACCTGGGGAAAGGGAACATTCTATTCTTGTTCTGGACGAGCATCACCTGCTTGCCGTCCCCTGTGTCAGGTATATCGAATAAAATCCCGTTCGAGCCGGATTGGTTAAAAGAGCGGAAGAATATTAATGGCGTTCCAGTCCTTTCAGATCATTGTTTTCGCGAAACTTAGAATCTTTTCGACCTTAATCAAGATGTGCCCGTTTCTTCTTTGTTTTATATTAATATCCATAGCTTTAGTTTCTCTGTGCTTGGTTTGGATAGTAAGGGAATGAACTACAAGGACCTGTTTTTTTAATTAATGCAACCTGGTTCCTTTTTGTGTATAGTAATCAAATTTTTGTCAAACCTATAATATATAAGGAATTAAAATGAAAGTTGATTTAGATAAGGTCAGTTATGTTCTTGGGCAAAGTGTGGGTGGCGATTTTAAAAGACAGGGCCTTGAAATTGATCCTAAAATTTTTTCGGATTCTTTTATTGCGGCTTTTAACGGGAAAGAATCCGAAATGCCTGTTGGTGAAATGCAGCACATTATGCAAAATTTTCAAAGAGCGATGGAAGACAAAAAGCAGGCAGAGCAAATGGAATCAGGGAAAAAAAATATTGAAGCTGGAAAAAAATTCCTTGAAGAGAATGGTAAAAAAGAGGGGGTTCAAACCACTGAAAGCGGACTTCAGTATAAAGTGATCACTGAAGGAAGCGGAAAAAAACCTGCTGCCACAGATACCGTTGAAACGCATTATGAGGGCAAGACACTTGATGGTGTAATTTTTGACAGTTCATACAAACGTGAAAAAACAACAACTTTCCCACTGAACGGCGTCATTAAAGGATGGACAGAAGCGCTTCAGCTTATGGCTGAGGGTTCAAAATATGAACTGTATATTCCATCTGAGCTTGCATATGGTCCAACCGGCAGTGGGGGAACGATTGAGCCATATTCTACATTGATTTTCACTGTTGAACTGATTGCCGTAAAATAGCCGATCATTAGAAATAGACCTTAACGGCCCATTTGAATACCAAAATGGGCCGTTAAGAGATAAGGTGTGTGACATGGGTGTGGCGTGAAAGTGAGATGGTGTCGTCGTATTAACCCATTGAAATAAAATTAAATATTCTATATTATACTCCCCAGGTCATGATTCTAATTCGTTTTTAAGGGAAAAATCACAGATTTACAGGACGACGATTTCCCAAGCCATTTCGTTGACGGCAGGCCGAGTTGTTCAAGCATATAATCATGGAGGTTCTATATGACTAAATCAATTTCTGCCTCGGTTGGCAAGAATGGGGCTAACAAATCAAATGACGTAAAAATAATCCAAGAGCTGCTAAACGGAATATCTAACATACATGGCGGTCCATTATCACCCCTTGCGGTGGATGGATTGTGTTGGAGACTTACACTCAAAGCGATCGAGATTTTCCAGAAAACTGCCTGTGGATTTCAATGGCCCGACCAATTGATTGAGCCTGCCGGAAAAACCTGGAATCAATTAATCGCTTTGGCCGAAGATACAATTGGTGACGTTGTGATCGTTGGTCCGCCTTATTGGGGAGTCGATTCTGTGGCACCGGCTCATAAACGGTTTGGCGGCGAGCCCACACTCTATGATTTTGTAACTGTCCATTCAAATGGACGGCCCCCGGCCTTTTTCGGAAGGTATCTTACGCTGAATGATAAACAACGAATTACATTCAATGAAGTGCTTTTTTTAGCATCAAAGAAGTGTAAAATTCTGCTTTGTTATAACCAAATGTCAATTGCCGACGTCAGAAAAGATTACGGGAATGGTTTATTTCATGCAAATAGGGCTGCCGATCGTGCAAACGCACTTCCGGTGAGACAATCTAAATTCTCACCTATCGTGTGGATTTATGCAAATATTGACTCCGGCTATCGGCCTACCGAAGATTGGATGGCAGGATGGTGGGATGGATTATGGGATCGCGGGTATGGACCGGGAATATATTACACTGCATATTCCGATAGCACACTTATTCAACGGGCGTTCGGGAAGTGCAAAAAAATTCCGGCCCCACCGTCTCTCTGGCTTTCGGTATGGTCAAATTTTTCAGGTTCTAAAGCCTGTAAAAATGGAAATATCTTACGGATACCGCCTCAATTTACACCGGATCAACCCCATACACCAGGCGTTGTTGATGTATGGCAGTACGCTGGACCATGCTTTAATAATGCTTTTGATATGAATCTTGCTGGTCAGCGCGGATATGACAGGATGTGGGATGTGAGTTCCTATGTTGGATTTTATCCTAACTTTTAACGTATCATATTCCCAACTGCAATCCTTCTCAATGACAACGCCTTTTTGTATTCTGTTTTATATGCAATAACGGCCTGTTTTTTTATTTGTTTTACACATATATGTAACCAAAAATGTATATCCCGATTAATTTAAATTAGAAAAGAGGGAGGCACGTTTTATGTTTCAAATCAATGGCGTGATGATGCAGTATTTTCATTGGTATATCCCCAATGATGGAACGTTTTGGACCCAGGTGCGTGATTCGGCGCGAACCTTGAAAAATTCCGGGTTCAGTGCGGTATGGCTGCCGCCTGCATACAAGGGGCAGGCGGGCGTGAATGATGTCGGGTACGGCGTCTATGACTTGTATGATCTTGGGGAATTTGACCAGAAAGGTGCGGTGCCTACAAAGTACGGCACCCGTGCTCAGTATCTCGAAGCGATTCAGGCACTGCACGACAAAAAACTGCAGGTTTACGCAGATATCGTCTTTAATCACAAGGGCGGCGCTGATCGTACTGAGTGGGTAAAGGCCTTGGAAGTGCGAGGAGACGAACGGCACTTTGAAATTGTCAATCCCGAAAAGCCGGACTATTGGATCGAAGCCTGGACTGAATTCTCGTTCCCGGGGCGTGCCGGCAAATATTCTAATTTTGTATGGAATTACGATTGTTTCGACGGTACGGACTGGGCTGAAAATTTTTGTAAAAAAGCGATCTTTAAGTTTACGAATCGCGGCAAAGACTGGGACCAAATGGTTTCCGGGGAGAAGGGGAATTACGATTATCTCATGTTTTCGGACGTTGACATGAATTCTCCAAAGGTCCGTACGGAATTTGCCCGCTGGGGATGTTGGTACCTTGAGACGACCGGAATTGACGGCATTCGGATTGATGCCGTTAAGCATATTCAATTCAGTTTTTTTCGTGAGTGGCTGGACCACATGCGCCGGGTCGCCTCTTTGAATAAAAAGAACGGTTTTTTTGCGGTGGGAGAGTATTGGTCAAACAATGTAGGGGAACTGCACAATTACATCAAAGCGACCCATGGTAAGATGGCCCTTTTCGATGTACCGCTTCATAAGAAGTTTCACGATATATCCCGGGCCAATGGCCACTACGACTTGAGAACAATCTTAGATGACACGCTCACCGGTGAGCAGCCGGCCCTGTCTGTTCCGTTCGTAGAGAACCATGACAGTCAGCCGCTCCAGGCGCTGGAATCCCCCGTGGGCTGGTGGTTCAAGCCTGCAGCCTATGCATTCATCCTGCTGCGGCAAGAAGGATACCCCTGTGTCTTTTACGCAGATTGGTTTGGGGCAAAATACAAAGACAAAGGGCGGGACGGTAAGGCATATGACATCGATATGGTGCCGGTCCCTCATCTACCCCGTCTGGTGGAACTGCGACGGTCCCACGCCTACGGTCGTCAGCGGGATCAATTTAAGCATGCCCACATGATCGGCTGGACACGGGAGGGCGACGCGGATCACCCCGGCTCCGGTCTGGCAACCGTCATCACCATCAGTGGCGGCGGCGCGATGTGGCTGGAAGTAGGGAAGACCCACGCCAACGGGCAGTATCGCGACGCCCTGGGGAATATGGACGGCACCATGGTTGATATAAATGCTGATGGATGGGGGCAGTTCCCCGTCTCCGGGGGGAGTATTTCAGTTTGGATGCCGGCTTAGGACCGCAGATTAAATAAGTTGGGCAGAAATAACGTCGAATTTTGGTTCATATACAAGGCGCATTAAAGGTTGAATAGCCAGCCTATTGGACCTTTGATGCAACGAAGTAGATGGGCCAAAAGACAAGCTATTTCGTTCAAGTTATTTAATCTGCGGTCCTTAGGCAGACACTGGGGTAACCAATGCCTGCACAGCCAACGGGACTACTGGACCGTTTTCTCCGCGTCCCTAATGCCATGGCCGCTCATATGTTTTTTAGCAGGCATATTTTGAAATTGACATCTTTTGGGATCTTATCCAGGTCCTTTTCAACAGATTAAAGACGTTTTGAGGCATGCCAAAGGGCAGATCCACCAGAGAATAATCATAGTCAATATTAATGTTGCCGATAAAGCTGCTTTCCAGGCCGGATTCATTTGAAATGGCACCGACGACATCGCCGGGTTTTAGGCCATGCTTGTAACCCACTTCAATGCGATATCGTTCCATCCCTTTTTCAGTGGGCTCAATTTTATTGGGGCTAAGCCTGGCAGGTGTCTGCTTTTGTCTCGGTGCAACAGGTGCTTTGGCTTTTTTTTCAGATTTTTTAGCAGTCTTTCTAACAGCAGTCTTTTTAACAGCAGGTTTGTCAGCCGTCTCCTTCAGTAGAAACGGTGTGTTGCCCTGGAGCATTTTTGCCAGGGCCGCAGCCACCTGGGAAATCGAAATATCCTGTTCCTTTGCGGTGGTCTCCACTATATCCGTAAACGCGCTTAGATCTTCGGTGTCGATGGTTTGGGCAATTTTATTTTTAAAATCAACCCGCCGTTTTTTATTAATTTCCCTGTTGGAGGGCAGGGCTATTTCTTCAACCTTCCGGCGGGTGGCGGTTTCGATTCGTTTTAACATCCACCTTTCTTTTGGATGGACAAATAAAATGGCTTCACCGGTTCGCCCGGCTCGCCCGGTTCTTCCGATTCTGTGAATATAGGGCTCGGTTTTAGAAGGCACATCGTAGTTGATGACGTGGGAAATCCGGTCTACATCAAGTCCCCTTGCCGCCACATCCGTGGCCACAAGAATATCTATGTTGCCGTTTTTCAACCGGTTAACCGTGCGTTCCCGGGCCGCCTGGGCAAGGTCTCCATTCAGGGCCTCTGCTTTGAATCCTTTTTCTTCCAGGATTTTTGTCAGGCCCATTGTGTCACTCCGGGTCCTGGTAAATACGATTACGCCATCATGGGACGAGGCTTCAAGTATCCGGACCAAGGCATCACTTTTTTTTACATGTTTTACCAGCCAGAATTTTTGATGAATGGTGCTGGTGACATCTGAATCATGGCGAATAATAACTTTTTCAGGATTTTTAAGATATTTGCCTGCAATTTTTTGAATGGGGGCAGGCATAGTGGCGGAAAACAATGCGATCGGTGTGGATTGAGGGATCTGGGATAAGATCCATTCAACATCATCAATAAATCCCATCTGCAGCATTTCGTCTGCTTCATCCAGCACCAGGCCAGTAAGATCGTCAAGGCAGACGGTTTTACGCCGCATATGGTCCATGAGGCGGCCCGGTGTCCCCACAACTACATGGACGCCCCGTTTTAGTTGGCTTAACTGAACACCATAGCTTTGCCCCCCGTATACAGCCAAAACATTAAGGCCCTTCATTTTTACGCCATAGTCCTTGAAGGACTGAGCCACCTGGATGGCAAGCTCCCGGGTCGGGGTGACCACAAGAACCTGGGGGCGCCTGTTTTTAAGATTGATTCGGGAAAGCAGCGGCAATGCAAAGGCTGCTGTTTTTCCGGTTCCGGTCCTGGCCTGACCCAGCAGATCTTTGCATTCGATCATATGGGGAATGGTTTTGGTCTGGATCGGAGTCGGGGTTTCATAACCAACAGTCTGCAAGGCCGCGAAAACATCCGGGCTCAAGTTCATTTCGTCGAACCCGGTCTGTTCTAAATTTTTATGGGGCATGGTTTTCCTTAAAAGCAAAAAAGGCCGGCACAGCCAGCCCAGTATATCAATATTAACTCAAAATAAAACATTTATATCTATATGAATTTTTAGAAAAATGCAAGGTTTTATTTGTTTGAGTCGACAATTTAAAATTTTGTAACGGATGGGTTTCATTTATCCCGGGTATCCACGGGCACAAAGGCGGGGTGGAAAAGTTGTTATCCTCTGAACTGATTTGTCCTTTGGAAGAGGATTTGTGACGTATGGATGCTTTTAAGAGCCTGTTTAAAAATAGATGAATCGGCTGCATTTTCATGATATTTCGCTTCGATCCCCTAATTGTTAAACAGGCTTTAAGGCAATAATTGTACGAGGTCTGGTAAAAGGAAAGGGGCAGTTTTTTTCTCAGAACAGTTTTCCTGTTTGACCCGGGCTCGTTTCCTGGCGTATACTATTAAGAATCACACTTTGCCGAGATTTTATTGTTGTATCAATATTCAAGAATTTTTCTGCGCGTAATGCGTCTTTCATGGGATCGGTCTTTCCGAACATTGAACCCCCCAAAAAACATATCTGTTAAAAGGAGAATGCCATGAATATCATTGTCAGCCGTCCTGCAGGCGATGAGGATCGGCAGGGTATATACCGTTTTCTTTATAGGATCTGGATCAAGGAGTGTGGCCGGGAGCTACCGGGAACCGACCATACCCTCAAGTGGATTAAGGATGATCTGGATGATTGGGCAGATCACTTCGTGGCGATGGACGAACAGGGGCAGATCGTGGGGTGCGTCCGGGTGAATCGCCTGTCCAAAGGGCGGATAGACGATTGTCTGGCCAGGGTCTTGGGATTTGACCCCTTATTCGATCTTTTCGATCTTGAAACCATCGTGTTCATTTCTCACCTGGCGGTTCTGCCTGCCTATCGGGGCGGTACGGTCATCTCACTGCTGATGGCTGAGATGTGCCGCCATCTGCTTGAAATTCGTGTCAACGTGGCACTCTGCACCTGTCGTTTGGGAATGGTCAGCCTGTATCACCGGCTGGGCATGCGTCCCTATCTGCCGAATTTTGATCGTCACGGTCAGATGCAGGTCCCGCTGGTCTGCTGTGTAAACGACCGGGAATATCTATCGAAAATAGGTAGTCCTCTGCACCGGATTCTGCCCAAGGACTGCGACGATCAAGGCTGGTCCGCAGGCATGCTCAAGGAACGGTTTCCCATGTTCGTAACGCCTTCGTTTTCCCGGATTACCCACAGAAACCTCTGGGCCCAGCTGGCCCATTCTTCCCCGGCGGTGACGACCGAACCCTCCCCAAAATTGTTCCAGGATATTCCCGAGGCTTTGCTGGAGGCTCTTTTGCTGGAACTACCAAGGGTCTTCCTTTCCAGCAACGAGGTGGTACAGGTGAATACTGAGTGGGAAGCGGCCATGGGTATCCTGATCGACGGGGCATTGGGGGTCGGTGTTGGAGAGGCTGCAAACCCTCATTTCATTTACGTGATTCAGCCGGGAGAACCTTTTGGTGAGCTGATCACCCTGGCCCGAATCAGGTCCTCCACCGTGATCCTCGCTCTGGAGGAGAGCGAGGTGATCCTTTTGCCGGATCATTTGTTCGATCGGCTCGGCAGGAAAGAGCCGGACGCGGCGGTACAACTCTATAAAAATCTTCTGGGCATCCTGGCCCGGCGTACGGCTGCGGCCAATACCGCCTTGGCTGACCATCTGGGCAAGGACACGGGGATGGATGTCTCCGTCCGCAGTCCCGCCCGTCATATAGCCCGCTCCATCCAAACGGCCGTCGGACAGATCGAGGATCGGACAGAGTCCTACCATTTTGATACTTTGTCCGATCCCGAGGCCGAATTTGCCCGGTTGAGCTGCCAAGCCAAGATTGCAGAAGTCCTGGAATTGAGTCGCTTAAGGCAGATCGGTCTGGCTGACGGGGACCGGATTTTGGATTTGGGATCAGGCCCGGGCATCACCAGTCTCCTTTTGGCTCAAAACTTCCCGGCAAGTCGGGTTTTCGGGGTGGAGCCCGAGGCAAAACTGCGAGCCCGGGCATTGGAATTTGCCCGGGAACAGGAATCTGTCGGACACCGGTGCCGGTTTCTTGAAGGAACGGCCCAGGCCATTCCCCTGGATGACGACAGTGTGGATTTCGCCTATGCCCGGCTGCTGTTTCAGCACATCCCGGACCCTTTGGCTTGTCTTGGGGAAATGCGGCGGGTGACCCGGCCGGGAGGCATCGTCTGCATTATGGACGTGGATGACGAGACCATCTTCATTCATCCGGAAGTTCCGAGATGGAAGGCTGTGGAAGCCCGGGTGGCAAGGGCCCAGGCCGAGTATGGCGGAGATCGTCATGTGGGACGCAAGCTTTTAGGCTACTTCGAGGATCTGGAATTTGCCGCTGCCCAGGTTGATATCGTGCCGGTTACCACCCAGATGCTGGGGCCCTCGCTCTTTTTCGATATCGTGTTTGGTTTTAAGCAGCAGCATCTGAAGCGTTATGAGGACTGGGATTCGGAAACGGAAGCGACGTTTAAGCAGCTTGGCGCCGCCCTGATGGAAAAAGGTGCCTTTGCATCGGAGAATATTTTTATAGCCCATGGAACAGTGCCTTGATTTACAGCGCCTTTTGCCCTGAGCGAAGTTACAGGCCACGGCGGTAGCGGATATAGGATCCTTCCTTAGCGCTCAAATAGGTTCTGTTAGGTTCTGTGTTGAGGGGCAGGCGCTCCCCTGCAGCGACAAGGGGGTGGATGTTATGTCGGTCTGATGACCGCAGGGAAAGGCCTGCTGCCCGCAACATATGGGCAAGATTTAAAAAAACGTTCTCAAATGAAAACGGCTTCCCGGGCCTTTACACGACCAAAGACCCGGGCGGTTATGCCTTTTGTTCATTGACTAATCGGCTTTACGTCTTAAAAACGTGGGAATCTCCAGATCGTCATTATCATAGTTTGTGCCGTAATCCTGGGTCTGGTTGTCATCTCCCACCACACGTTTGTGGCGAACAACACGTACCGGTTCTTCCCAGGTGGCCATATCCTCTTCCGTGGCGTCCCTTACAACACCCCTGGCAATGGGAGCCTGGCGCCCGGCAGGGGTAGACTGTCCCATGTCCGGTGTGTTTTGACCATAGGGTTGCGCCCCGTATGCCCCGTAGGTGCCGTTGGCTGCCGTTGTCTGCTGGGGCTGCCGTCCATAGGCCTGGGCTGTCTGGGGATCAAATCTGCGCATATTCTCGGCAAACGCCGGTTCTTCCATACCGATACCGGTGGCAATGACGGTGATGCGGATTTCATCCCCGAGGTCTTCGTCAAAGGTCTGGCCCCAGATGATTTCTGCATCGTCACCTACTTCCTGATAAATGCGGTCGCAGGCTTCGGTCATTTCATCAAGGGTCAGATCAGAACTTGATGTGATATTCATCAGTACGCCCTTGGCACCGGAAACGGAGATATCTTCCAGCAGTGGATGGGAGATGGCCCGTTCTGCGGCTTCCGTGGCCCGGTTTTCCCCAGAGGCAATACCAATGCCCATTAACGCCTTGCCGGCTTTTTGCATGGTGGTTTTTACGTCGGCAAAGTCCAGGTTGACGTGGCCGGGCATCATAATCAGATCCGTGATGCCTTTAACGGAGTGATGCAAAATTTCATCCGCTTTAATGAACATGTCCTTCATGCGTGCCCCTTTGCCGGCAATGCCGCGCAGCCGGTCATTGGGGATGGTGATGACGGTGTCTGTAATTTCCTGCAGTTTTTCCAGACCTTCCAGGGCTGCTCGTTCCCGTTTTTTTCCTTCAAAGGAAAAGGGTTTGGATGCAACCGCTACGGTGAGAATGCCAAGGTCCTTGCAGATTTCTGCAATCACAGGTGCGGCACCTGTGCCGGTACCGCCGCCGAACCCGGCGGTGATGAAAACCATGTGGCTGTCTGCAAGTGATTCACGCAGTTCATCCATGCTTTCCAGGGCAGCATCTCTACCCACACTTGGATCTGCCCCGGCCCCAAGGCCTTCGGTAAGCTGAACGCCCATTTGGATTTTAGCTTCTGCCCTGGAATGCTCTAAAGCCTGGGCATCGGTGTTGGCCACAATAAATTTAACACCCTGAAGCTTGGCGTCGATCATATTGTTGACCGCGTTGCCGCCGGCCCCGCCGACACCGATGACCTTAATTTTAGCCGTGTTGTTGTTCTCCACATAAGAAAAAGTCATATCCACCTCCTTTAAGGATTTAAATAATATTTTTAAACCATTGTTTCATTTTATTTAAAACTCCCTGCAACCCGTTGGCATCTGACCTGACATCCTGGATACGGCAGCTTGTTTTTGATCCGAAAATGACGAGTCCAACGCCTGTTGCGTATGCGGGGTTTTTAACAATATCTTTGAGCCCACCAATACGGTTGGCTTCACCGATACGAACGGGAACGTTGAATACGGATTCGGCCATTTCTGAAATGCCGTCCATGACAACGCTGCCGCCTGTGAGTATAAATCCGGCAGGAAAGCTGTTTTCAAGTCCGTTGGAGAACAGCTCCTGTTTCAGCAGGGAAAAGATCTCCTCCACCCGGGGTTCCAGGATTTCAGCAAGAATTCCCTTGGGCAGACGCTTGGGCGCTCTGCCCCCCACCGCCGGCACCTCAATGGCATCATGGGCCTTGACGTTTTGCGGTATGCAGGTGCCGTGTGTTTTCTTGATCTTTTCCGCTTCGGGCAAGGGGGTGCGAAGCCCTACGGAAATATCGTTGGTCAGGTTATGTCCGCCCACGGTGAGTTCGTAAATGAATTTTAGATTTTTGTCTTTGAACAAAGCCAGGTCTGTGGTCCCGCCGCCCATATCGGCCAGGATGCAGCCAAGTTCCTTTTCTTCATCGGTGAGAACCGCATAACCCGAGGCCAGGGATTCAAGCGCAATGTCGCACACCTCAAGCCCTGCCTTGTGGCAGCACTTGATAATGTTGCGCGCTGCAGACACCGCACCCGTGACGATATGGATCTTGGCTTCCAGGCGTACGGCAGTCATGCCCACGGGGTTCTGGATGGATGTCATTTCATCCACAACAAACTCCTGGGAAATAACGTGCAGGATTTCTCTGTCCGGGGGGATGGCAACCGCCTTGGCCGCGTCAATGACCCGCTCCACATCCATTTCGGTGATTTCCCGGCCTTTGATGGCAATGATGCCATGGCTGTTGAAGCCTTTGATGTGGTTGCCTGCAATGCCTACATAAACGGAGGATATATTACAGTCCGCCATGAGTTCGGCTTCCTCCACAGCTTTTTTAATGGAATCCACCGTGGACTCTATGTTGACCACGGATCCTTTGCGAAGCCCTGTGGAGGGGTGAGAGCCCACACCGATGATGTTGATCTCATCATCAAGCATCTCACCCACGACTGCGCATATTTTGGTGGTACCGATGTCAAGTCCCACCAGTAATTTTTCGTTCCCCTGCAAGTTAAACCCCCTTTTCTATTGTATGTTGGGCAGCATCTTCAGTTGTAACAAACACCTTTTCCAGGCTGAAAAGATCTATGGCAGATATGGTTTTGTCCGGATAGTTGGCCTCCATATAGCGCTGAATCTGCCTGGCCCTTGCAAGTTTTTTTTCAAATCCGTCAAACCCGAGTTTAACCGGAGTAATCGTTTTGTTTTCAGATTCTGTGTCGTTTAATTTGTTTGTGAAACTTGTATCAGGATATGTGTTTAATATATTTATGAGTATGCCTGTGTTTTCGTCTCCCAAAATTGTCTGAATTTGTCCAAACCCTTTGATTTTTAATATTTCCATCACGGCATTGAACAGATCCCCTTCAAACAGATACGTGCTGTTGGACAGACTTAAATCCACTCCGGATATAACCGGCAACGCCTTTAGATCATCCTTGGCCGGTTCATACTCTTTAAAAGGAGCTCCCTGGGCATTGATGACGATGTCTGCCAGGTTTTCAATGGTAACGATGGCCAAAGGTTCTTGTTCTTCAATTTTAATGGAAATGGTTGATAACAGCTGACGTTTCACCGTGGCCATGCGAATCCAAGGATGGGTGTTCAGCTCTTTTTCGAGCAGATCCGGCTGCAGTTCAAAAATATTGCCCGGCTTGTCAAGTCCTGTCCGGGCCAGGACTTCGTCTTTGGTTACCCGGTCAAGACCGTCAATCATAATGGTTTTAACATCAAATAGGGGGCTTTGGAGAATCGCATCGTGTATGTAGATGCAACCAAAACTCATTGCACCGACAAAAAGAATCAAAAAAATTTTTCCCCAAAGGGCTTTGCAGCCAAAAAAAGTTTTAAGTTTCCAAGCCTTTTTGCCCTGCACCTTGTAACTGTTTTGAGTAATTTTCTTAGTCGCCAATGGTTTTCACCTCTTTTTTAAGGTTAATCCCGAATTTCTCGTATACGCGTTTCCTTACCTGGCCGGCCAGGTTCAGGATATCTCTTGCGCAGGCGTTGCCGTGGTTGACAATGAAATTGGCGTGCAGATCAGATACCATGGCCCCGTTGCACCGGGCACTTTTCATTCCGGCCTGCTCAATGAGAAAGCCTGCCGATTTATCGCCCGGGGGGGTTTTGAAAAAACACCCGGCAGATGCCTGGGACACCGGCTGGGTGGATTGTTTTGTTTTAAGGTTGCGGTAAAATTCATCCCTGACGGTTCCGGCGTCCGCCTTGGTCAGCCCAAGCCGGACCTTGAGTACAATGCTGTTTTCAAGGGCAAGTTTCCGGTAGGAAAATTGCAAGCTCAAGCTGTCTGCCGGCAGAACCTGGGTTTCCAGGGTGGCAAGGTCCAATACCTCGATTTGTTTTACAATTTGGCTCATGTCGTTGCCAAAGGCCCCTGCATTCATCATGACGGCACCGCCAAGGGTGCCCGGAATCCCGGCTGCCCATGCCAGGCCGCTTAGGCCTGCGTCAGCCGCATATCTGCATAGACGACCAAGGGGCTCTCCGGCAAGTGCCGTTACATAAATCCGGTCCGGTGATTCATCACCCGTGTTTGTGCAAGGCGCTATCAGCTCAATTTTTTGTTTCAGCCGGGTAAGCACCACCACAAGCCCCCGGATACCGTTGTCCGATATAAGAACATTGGTGCCGCCGCCGATAATCGTAACCGGCAGTTTTGCTTTGTGTGCGGTTTTGACAAGAGCGACCACCTGTTCCACGGTTTTGGGCAGTACCAGCAGGTCTGCAGGGCCGCCCACCCTGAAACTGGTGTACCGGTCCATGGCCTTTTGCGTTTCCGGCGCAAAGGAAGCGAACATATTTTTTATGTTATCGCTTAGAACCATGGTTTACAAAATCTCCACCAGTTTTTCCCCAAGGGTGTATACATCACCGGCTCCCAGCGTGAGCACCATGTCCCCCGGCTTTGCTTTATGGGTGATGATGGACAACGCCTGGGTGAAATCCGGGGCAAAGCAGGCATCCTTGTGTCCATGGGCCTTTATACCTGCCACAAGTTTTTCCGAATCCACGTCGTCAATGGGGGCTTCCGACGCCGCGTAGATGGGCAGCACTATGAGTACGTCAGACTGGTAAAAGGCCCGGGTGAACTCTTGGAACAATGCCTGGGTTCTTGTGTATCTGTGGGGCTGGAATACCACAATAAGCCGTTGATCCGGACAGCTTTCTCTGACCGCCGTCAACGTTGCCTTGATCTCAGTGGGGTGATGGCCGTAATCATCCATCACTGTGATGCCCTTGGCTTCTCCCTTGATTTCCAGGCGGCGTTTGACGCCCTTTATCTTTTCCAGCGCTTTTTTAATGGTGTCAAAGGGGATGTTAAGCTCCAGGCCGGTTGCAATGCCGGCCATGGCATTGAGAATATTGTGCCGGCCCCCGATGTTTAAAAGAATATGGCCCAGGTCCTGTTCTCCCTTGAATACGTTGAACAGGGATTTTCCGTTTTCAAACCGGATGTGCCGTGCCTGCAGTTCTGACTGGGCTGTCATGCCGTAGGTGGTGTGCCGCACCGTAATTCTTGGCAAAATGTCTTGGATATGGGGGTTGTCCAGGCAGAGGATGGCAAGGCCGTAAAAGGGCACGGAATTGATGAACTGGACAAATGTGTCTTTTATATCTTCAATATCCTTGTAAAAATCCAGATGCTCCAGGTCAATGTTGGTCACCGCCGCAATGGAGGGGGAATATTTAAGAAATGATCCGTCACTTTCATCTGCCTCGGCCACAATGAATTCTCCGGACCCATGCAGGGCATTGGTGTCCAGACCCTGGAGCAGGCCGCCGATGATTACCGTGGGATCAAGTCCTGCGGTGTTAAGGATCTGGGAGATCATGGCGGTGGTGGAGGTTTTGCCATGGGCGCCTGCCACGGCAATGGCGTATTTGATGCGCATGAGTTCGGCCAGCATTTCAGCCCGGGGAATAATGGGGCACCCCAGCTCTTTTGCCCGGATCACTTCCGGGTTTTGGGCGGAAATGGCCGAAGAAGTTACCACCACGTTGACATCTGTGAGGTTGTCCTTGGCATGGCCCTTGTAAATCATTGCGCCTTTTTCTTTGAGGCGGTCGGTGATGTCGGACAGTTTGAGATCAGACCCGGATATGGTGTAGCCAAGGTTCAACAGCAACTCGGCAATGCCGCTCATGCCGATGCCGCCAATGCCTACAAAGTGTATGTGATAATCATGCTGGTACATTGTCTTTCCTTTTTGAAACATTTGCCCCTAGAATACGATCGGCAATGAGGTCTGCGCCATGGGGCATGGCAAGCGTCTTCATGGTGTCTGCCATTTCGGATCTTTTTTTTGTATTGTGTTGCAGGTCTTCAATGGCTTTAAATAAGGTTTGCCCTGTCAGATCCTTGTCGGCAATCATAATGCAGGCGCCCTGGTCGGCTATAAATTGTGCATTTGCGGTTTGGTGGTCGTCTGCCGCATGGGGGTAGGGGACCAGGATGGCGGGTTTGCCCTTGATGCACAGCTCGGACACCGTACCGGCGCCTGCCCGGCTGATGACCAGGTCTGCCCGGTCCTGGATGGCTGGCATATCGTAAAAAAAGGCTGCGGCCTTGTGCCGGATATCTCCGGCATCATAGAATCGCTGGATGTCTGCCTCGGCGTTTTTCCCGGTCTGGTGGATGATGAAAAGCTGACTTGAATCTTTCATCATTGCCACGGCATCGGTGAATGCTCCATTGATGGAGGCTGCACCCTGGCTGCCGCCGGTGACAAGAATAAGAAAATCATCCGCATTTATCCGGTTCAGGACGCTGTCATCGGTCTTGATATCTTTTGGGGGCGTATTTAAAGGGCGGCGTACCGGATTGCCCACCAGAAAGGTGGTGTCGTTTTCCGGCATGCCCTTTGTCTCTTGAAAGGAGATAAACCGGGTCCGGGCAATTTTGGACAGCATACGGTTGGTCATGCCGGGGAAGGCATTTTGTTCATGGATGGCTGTTTCCCTGAAAAGGATACGCCCGGCCAGAACCAGGGCAAAGGATGAAAATCCGCCCACGCCCAGGATGAAATTTGCCCTGAACCCAATGATGATCACCAGGGCCTGGAGCAGGCTGATGCCCACAAGGCCGGCTGACCAGGCCTTTGCAAAAATGTTTTTTCCCTTTATGGGTCTGGATATAATTGATTTGTGGGCAAATCCGTACCGGGTAAGGGTCTGGGTTTCAAAGGGTGCATTGGTGCCCACAAAAAGGATTTTTGTGGCCGGGTCTTTTTCCTTCAGAGCCTGGGCCACGGCAATGCCCGGGAACAGATGCCCCCCTGTTTTTCCGCCGGCAATGATGACACGTTTATTTTTTGACATGGTTTGCCGACGCTCCTATGTTCATTAAAATACCCATGGCTGCCATATTGATGATCAGCGATGTTCCGCCGTAGGAAATAAAGGGCAGGGTCAGGCCTTTGGTGGGCAGTACGCCTAAGGTCACGCCCGTGTTGATGATGACCTGAAGGCCTAAATACAGGGTGATGCCTGTGGCGGTCACGGCTCCGAAAAAGGTGTCTGCTTGTTGGGCAATGCGGGTTCCGGTGTGGAGGATGAGTCCGTAAAGTGCCAGGATTGCCGTCACGCCGATGAGGCCGAGTTCCTCGCCAATGATGGAGAAAATAAAATCCGTGTGGGGTTCGGGCAGAAAGTGCATCTTCTGCATGGACAGTCCCACCCCTTTGCCGAATAGGCCGCCAGATCCAAAGGCCTTTAGGGAGTTCGTGAGCTGGAATCCAATGCCAAGGGGATCTTCCCAGGGATTCAGAAATCCCATGATCCGCTCTAACCGATAGCTGACCTTGAAGACCAGAAAGTATGCCGCCACAGGAATGATCAGCGGCAACGGGCTGAGCAGGTAAAGCAGGGGTACTCCTGCGGCGAACATCATTCCCCAGCAGATCATGCCCAATACCACAATGGTGCCGAAATCGGGCTGGCACAGGATGAGTACGGCCATGAGGCTGAACACCATGGCATGGGGCAAAATACTAACGGAAAAGTCTTTAAGTTTTCCTATTTCCTGTTTTTTGGACAGGGAGTAGGCCATGAAAAGGATCATGGCAAGCTTGGCAAATTCTGCGGGTTGGAATGCGAACAGGCCTAAGTCAATCCAGCGCCGGGCATTGTTGGCCTTGATGCCCAAAGACGGGATAAGGACGGCAACCAGAAGACCGATGGCTGCAATTAGAATAAGATAGGCCATGCTTTTGTATAATCTGTAAGGCAAAGAGGCGGTGACATACATGATACATAAGCTGACAAACAGGAATATGGATTGGCGTTTCAGATAATAAAACAAGGTGTTATGCTCATCCATGGAGATGGCGCAGGAGGCGGAATAGACCATGACCAAGCCAATGCCGGTGAGAATGAGCACCGGGAAAAGAATGGTTTTTTCTTTGAAAAAGGGGTGGAGACGACCCGGGATATATTCCCGTGCGCCCAGGGTTTCAGCCATGGCAGACCTCCTGAACCGGCTCAAGCCGGGTGACAATGCGGGCAAAATCCTTTCCCCGTTCCTGGTAATTGGCGTAGAGATCAAAACTTGCGCAGGCCGGGGATAAAAGCACCACATTGCCTTTGTTTGCCACAGATACAGCCTTGTTAACGGCGCAGTCCATGTCTTGGCAGGCGTATGCGGGACAGATACCTTCAAATGTTTCCATGATATGTCCGGCTGCTTCGCCCATGCCGATAACCGCCTTGGCCCGGGCTTTTACTTCGGGCGCCAGAGGGGTGAAATCCAGGCCCTTTTCCCTGCCCCCGAGAATAAGGATGACACCGGATTCAAAAGATTCCAGGGCCCGGAGCACTGCATCCACGTTGGTGGCCTTGGAATCGTTGTAAAAACGGATGCCGTCAACTTCCCGAACAAAGGCGATGCGATGGTCCGACAGGGTAAATTCGTTTAAGGCCTGCCTGATACCTGTCATGGTCGCACCGCAACTCAGTGCCGCAAGGGCGGCTGCCGCAACATTTTCCCTGTTATGAATGCCCGGAAGCTTGGCCAGTGTGTCTGCGGCAAGGGTGTCACGGGTTTTTGGGGTTTGGATATTGATTCCCATTTTGTGAACGCTTGCGCCTCGTATCACAGGCGCCGTGGATGAGAATTCAAGGATATCAGCACAAATGGTATTGGTTCGGGGTGAAAAGTTGTCGATGCGACTATTAATCACGGCAGTATCCCGGGCAGTCATATTTTTAAAAACAGACCATTTAGAGTCGACATAGGCGTTAAAGTCCGGATACCGGTCCAGGTGATCTTCGGCAATATTGAGAAGCGCTGCCGTATGGGGTCTGAAGGTCTGGGCAAGATCAAGCTGGAAGGATGAAATTTCGGCAACCACAACGTCCTTGGGGCTGTCCTGCATGAGATATTCCATTAGTGGGGTGCCGATGTTGCCGCCCATAAAGCAGGAGATGCCCGAGGCTTCAAGCATGGCTGCCGTCAGTTCCGTGGTGGTGGTTTTTCCGTTGGTGGCTGTTATTGCGATGACCGGCGTGGTGTTGTATTGGGCAAAAATATCCAGTTCGCCTTTGACGGGCACGCCATTGTTCCGGGCTGATCGAATGAATGGCATGTTTAAGGGAATACCGGGGCTGGGTATGATGACGGACGCCTTGTCAAACATCTGTTGGTCATGCCTGCCGATCATTACCGGAATATCCAGTTTGTTTAAAGCCGCAGCTTCGGCGGTCTTTGTCCCGTCAATGTCCGTGGCAGCCACGCAG
>Ga0193963_1000582_pt1 | contig 18967 bp, 9 predicted proteins | sample FB_6_MG_FD_140359 | JGI IMG/M metagenome (GOLD analysis project Ga0193963, IMG submission 140359) | Microbial mat bacterial communities from the Broadkill River, Lewes, Delaware, United States - FB_6_MG | ecosystem: Environmental > Aquatic > Freshwater > River > Microbial mats | place: USA...
AAGCAAAACCTTTTACAGGTCCAGTTCCAAAAACGTATAAAATTACACCAGTTAACATGGTAGTAATGTTAGCATCTATAATTGCAGATAAGGCTCCTTTAAAACTAAATCCATGGCTAATAGATCCTTTAAGACCTTTACCTTTGGCTAGTTCTTCTTTAATTCTTTCAAAAATAATTACGTTAGCATCAACCGACATACCTATTGTTAAAATAATACCTGCAATACCAGGAAGTGTTAATACAGCTCCAAAAGCTGTAAGTATTCCGAAGATAAACAGGATGTTTACTGCTAATGCAACATCAGCAAATGCTCCTGCTTTTCCATAATAGAAAATCATCCATAACAATACAAGTACCAATGCTAATGCAAAAGAACTCATACTACTATCAATAGCTTTTTGTCCTAAAGATGGTCCAACAACTTCAGAAGCAATAATATGAGCTTCTGCTGGCAATTTACCTGCTTTTAAAACGTTTGCAATATCTTGAGCTTCTTCAACGGTCATACTTCCACCTGAAATAGAAGTTCTACCTGTTGTAATAGCAACATTAACAGAAGGAGCAGTGTACACATAGTCATCAAGAACAACTGCTACAAATTTCCCTACATTTTCAGTAGTCATTTTCCCCCATTTTCTAGAACCCGTAGCATTCATTGTCATACTTACTTCAGGCTTACCTGTTTGTCCGTATTCCTGACTTGCATCATCAATTACATCACCTTCAATTGGAGCTATATCTTCTCTGTTAGATTTAATAGCATATAAGTTTATCAACTCAACACCTTCACCAGTTGCTGCTATTGTTGAAGTAAATGGTTTAGCATCCCAAAGGAATTTTGTATACTTCATATCATTAGATAATGAAGCTCTAACATCTTTTCTTCCTAAATAAGCATTCACTTTTGCAGTATCACCAACCTTAGCAGTTCCAACAATTGAAGAAACATATGCTTCAGATTGAGGAATACTTGGCGTTAATACTGTAAATAAGTTGTTTACTTTTTTAGTCGCTAAAGAATCAGATACTTCACCAAGTAAATCACCAATTTCATCTTTAGTATCTGTTGTCTCCTTTTGAGTTTCTTCGTTAAGAACTTTTTCTATTACAGAGTTTGCTGCAAAAAAGAAATTTGCTGTTTCTTGGTTAGAGTATACTTCCCAAAATTGTAATTCAGCAGTACTTTGTAATAATTTTTTTACACGGTCAATATCTTTTGCTCCAGGTAAATCAATTGAAATACGACCAGATTTACCAATACGTTGAATAGTTGGTTGTGTTACCCCAAACTTATCAATACGACTACGTAATACTTCAAAAGCAGTATTTACAGAACCTGTAACTTCATCTTCAATAACTAATTTTACATCTTCTTCATTAACATTAAAGTTAATTTTATCTCTTAGAGCACGTGTTCCAAAAATACTTGGGTCACTTAATTTAACAGTTCCTGCACTTGTTTCATCGAAAGCTTTGAAAAATAAAGATAAATAGGTTTTATCACTATTTTTTTGAGCATCAGTTGCTTTAGCAATTGCTTCGTTAAATACCGGGTTTTTAGATTCGTTAGATAATCCTATTAAGATGTCTTTTACAGAAACTTGTAAAATAGCATTGATACCTCCTTTAAGGTCTAATCCTAAGTTAAGTTCTTTATCTTTAATATCATTATAACTAAATTTTGCAAAACCTAAATCAATAACTGGTTTGTTAGCAACTGAGTCTAAATAGGCTCTTTCTAATTTTGCGATTTCTTTTCCGTCGGTAGATCTAGATTCAGCATATACCTGCGCTTTATCCTCAACGCCATTTGTAAACCAAGTAAATGATAATTGATACAAACTAACTATTCCGAAAAGAATAGCGAATAACTTTATAAGTCCTTTGTTTTGCATGTTAATTTTTTTTATATAAAATTCATTTGTAATAAACGTGCAAATATATAATTTCAATTAGGAACAAACAATACTTTTTTAGGTTTTTATGGCTTGAATTTTAGGCATTTTTAATTATTTAAATTCTGAAATAAGGATTTTATATATTTGTAGTTAAAATTTATTAAGAAATGGAACATTTAACTGATATCGAAATTGCTCAAAGTAAAGAATTAGTACACATCAAAGAAATTGCCAAAAAGCTAAAAATTGATGAAGATGATTTGGAAATGTTTGGCAAGTACAAAGCTAAATTACCATTAAACCTACTTGATGAAGATAAAATAAAGCAGAACAATTTAGTTCTGGTTACTGCCATGACACCTACACCTGCAGGCGAGGGTAAAACTACTGTTTCAATTGGTTTGTCTGAAGGTCTAAACAAAATAGGGAAGCAGGCTACAGTTGTATTGAGAGAACCTTCTTTAGGTCCGGTTTTTGGAATTAAAGGTGGAGCAGCAGGAGGAGGATATTCTCAGGTGTTACCTATGGAAGATATTAATTTGCATTTTACGGGGGATTTTAATGCCGTTGAAAAAGCGAATAATTTGCTATCGGCATTAATTGATAATAATTTACAAAGTAGATGTTGCAGTTTTAATTTAGATCCAAGGACTATTCTTTGGAAACGTGTTATAGACATGAATGACCGGGCATTACGTAAAATCACTATTGGATTAGGAGGAACAGCAAATGGAATTCCAAGAGAAGATGGTTTTAATATTACTCCTGCTTCTGAAGTAATGGCAATTCTTTGTATGGCAACCGATTTTGAAGATTTAAAAAATAGATTAGGTGATATTTTTATTGGATTTACATTTGATAAAAAGCCAATTTTTGCTCGTGACTTGCAAGCTGAAAATGCAATGGCTATATTATTAAAAGATGCTATTAAACCTAATTTAGTTCAAACTATTGAGGAGAACCCAGCGATTCTTCATGGTGGTCCTTTTGCGAATATTGCTCAAGGTACCAATACAATTTTAGCTACTAAAATGGGGTTGTCTTTATCAAATTATGTGGTTACGGAGGCTGGTTTTGGAGCTGATTTAGGAGCTGAGAAATTTTTGAATATAAAATGCGTTGCTGCTAAGTTGAATCCAAAAGCAGTGGTTTTAGTTGCGACTATTAGAGCCTTACGACATCATGGTGGAGCAAAGAAAGATGCTATTAATACACCAAATATTAATTTTGTAGAAGCAGGTTTTTGTAATTTAGAAAAACACATAGAAAATATTCGAAAATTTAATATTGAGCCTGTTGTAGCCATAAATACTTTTACAACGGATTCTTATAAGGAAATAGATTTTGTGATAAATAAATGTGAAGAGCTTGGAGTTCAGGCTGTAGTCTCGAAAGGTTGGGCAAAAGGAGGTGAAGGAACAAAGAAATTAGCGCAGGCAGTTGTAAATGTTGTAGAGTCAAATTCGAAAGAGTTTAAACCGTTGTATGATTGGAATTCTCCGGTTAAAGAGAAGATTGAAAAAATTGCAAAAGAAATTTATGGAGCTATAGAAGTTGATTTTGATAAAAAAGCGAAGTTGAATTTAAAGCGTATTGATAAACTTGGGTTTAATGATTTTGCGGTATGTATGGCAAAAACTCAAAAATCTTTTTCAGACAATGAAACCTTAGTAGGAAGACCAAAAGATTTTATTGTAACGGTACGTGAAATTGAAATTGCCGCTGGTGCAAAATTCATTATACCTATACTAGGGCAAATGATGCGTATGCCTGGATTACCGGGAACACCTGCTTCTGAAAATATGACCATTGATAAAGATGGAGTGATTTCAGGATTGTCTTAAATTTCATTCATATAAAGTAAAAAAAGAGTCTTGAATTCAAGGCTCTTTTTTTACTCTCTATTTTATTTAACATTTATTTAAGTGCTTTGGAATGAGTATTGTGGGTATTATTGTATATTTAAAAAAAATTAAAATAATAACCTATGAAAAAGTACTTATTCCTATTAGGGATAGTGATGGCTATGCCATTGGGCTATTCCCAATCCAAAGATGTATTAAAAAAGGAGTTGAAAGAAAAGATTTCAACTCATAAATCATTAACCACAGAAGTCCCTGTTGATAAATCAGTAAAAATTGGTAAGTTAAGTAATGGCTTAACATATTATATTAAGCAAAACGCAAAACCAGAAAATAAAGTTGAATTACGTTTAGTTGTAAATGCTGGTTCGGTTTTAGAAGATGAAGATCAAAAAGGGTTGGCTCACTTTATGGAGCATATGTGTTTTAATGGTACTAAAAATTTTAAAAAGAACGAACTAGTTGATTATTTACAAAGTATTGGAGTAAAATTTGGCGCTCATTTGAATGCCTATACAAGTTTTGACGAGACAGTTTATATTTTACCGATTCCAAGTGAGAACCCTGAAGAACTTGAAAAAGGTTTTCAAATTTTGGAAGATTGGGCTCATAATGCGCTTTTAACAGATGAACAGATTGATTCAGAGCGTGGTGTTGTTTTAGAGGAATATAGACTTGGAAAAGGAGCTGATGAAAGAATGCTTCAAAAATATCTTCCTAAAGTTTTATACGGTTCTAAATATGCAGAGAGATTACCAATTGGTACAAAAGAAAACTTAGAAAATTTTAAATATGAAAGTTTAAGAAGATTTTATAAAGAATGGTATCGTCCAGATTTAATGGCTGTAATGGCTGTTGGAGATGTAGATGTTGCTGTTTTGGAAGAAAAAATAAAATCTCATTTTGGAAAAATTCCTGCGGTTAAAAACCCAAGACCACGTGAAATTGTGAATTTAGAAAATCACGACGAAACTTTTATTGCTATTGAAACTGATAAAGAGGCTTCTTTTGCAAACATTAAAGTAATGTTTAAAGACATTGAAAATTATAAGCCATCAACTTCAGTGGAAGATTTTAGAAAATCTGTAGTTAAAGGATTGTTTAGTCAAATGCTAAATAATCGATTAGATGAATTAAGAAATGCAGAAAAGCCACCGTTTGTATATGGATATAGTTATCATGGTGGAACGTGGGCAAGAACTAAAGAAGCTTTTCAGTCAATTGCAATGTCTAGCCCCACCGGGCAATTAGAGGCTTTAAACGCATTATTAGAAGAGAATGAAAAAGTTAAAAGATTTGGTTTTAATAATGGTGAATTTGAAAGAGCTAAAAAGAGTATTTTGTCTAGATATGAAAAGATGTTTAAAGACAAAGATAAAACAGAGTCTGGAAGAATTATAGGTGAATACGTTAGAAATTTCTTAGAAGGAGAAGTAATTCCTGGAATTGAATGGGAGTATAATTTCTACAAAAAAACACTACCAACAATTAAAATTGAAGAAGTTAATAAAGTGATTAAAAATTACCTAAGAGATAGTAATAGGGTAATTGTATTAACAGGACCTGAAAAAGAAGGGTTTGCTAAAGTGACAGAAAAAGAAGTTTTGGCGGTTATTGAAAATGTGAATAAGAAGGATTTAAAACCTTATGAAGATAAAAAAGTTGCTGGTTCATTAATAAAGGAATTACCAGAAGCTGGAGCTATAGCAAATGTTGTAAAAGATGAAAAATTAGGAACAGTTACAGTAAAACTAAGTAATGGAGCAACAATAATTTATAAGAAAACAGATTTTAAAAACGATGAAATTCTTTTTGAAGCATTTAGTTTTGGAGGAACATCATTGTATTCTGATGATGAAATAAAAACAATTGGATATGCAAATGGTGGATTAGCAGAAGCAGGAGTAGGAGGTTTTTCTAAAACAGATTTAGGTAAAATGATGTCTGGAAAAATTGTTAGATTAAGACCTAGAATAAGTTCTTATAGTGAAGGGCTATCAGGATCTACAACACCAAAAGATTTGGAAGAGTTATTTCAACTAACTCATTTATATTTTACTAAATTAAATAAGGATGATAAAGCTTATAATTCATTTGTTGCAAAACAAAAAGGTTTTTTAAGTAATATGCTATCGAATCCAAGTACATATTTCCAAAATGAAATGGGTAAATTTATGTACGGTGAAAACCCAAGATATTTAGGGTTTCCAACTGCGGAAAAAATGGATGCCAGTAATTATGATTTAGCTTACCAGAAATACCAGGAACGTTTTTCTGATGCAGGGGATTTTAATTTTTATTTTGTTGGTAACATCGATGAAAGAAAATTTATTGAATACGCTTTAAAGTATATAGGAAGTCTTCCAAGTAAAAATTCGAATGAAAATTATAAGGTACCATCTTTTAGACCTTTAAGTGGTTCTCATGAAAAAATAGTTGAAATAGGAGAAGATCCTAAAAGTATGGTTCAAATTATATTTCAAGGGGAAGCAGTTTACAATAATAAAGAAGCTCATGCAATGAGTAGTTTAGGTGAAATTTTATCTATTAAATTAGTTGAAAAATTAAGAGAAGAAGAAGGTGGAGTTTATGGTGTTGGTGCAAGAGGTAATATTAATAAAACTCCATATGGATGGTATAGCTTTAGAATATCTTTCCCTTGTGGCCCTGAGAATGTTGACAAATTGAAAACTATTGCTTTAAAAGAATTACAAGAGATTATTGAAAATGGACCTACTACTGTTGATCTAGACAAAATTAAAGAGGCTCAGTTGTTGGAACATAAAGAAAATCTTAAGAAGAATAGATTTTGGTTAGGTTATTTAAAGAATTCAGATTACAACAAAAGCGATTTGCAAAGAGTATTTGAAGTTGAGAAAAACACCAATGATTTAACAAAATTAGATATTCAAAATGTTGCTAAGAAATATTTAGCTGATGGTTATATTTTAGGAGTTCAAAACCCGAAAAAATAATAAAGGTTATAATTTTTAAAACAAAAAAATCGAGGACTTTCCTCGATTTTTTTGTTTTTGATATTAGTGAAATATCAATTCTATTTACAGAAATGATTATCCTAATAAAGCGTTTGTTTTTTTAACACCTTCAGCACTTTCTTTAATTTTTGCTACTTCAGCTTCAGAAAGTTCAATTTCAACAATTTTTTCAATACCGTCTTTACCAATTATACATGGTACACCTATTGAAATATCCGTTAAGCCAAATTCTCCTTCTAATAAAGCAGAACAAGGGAACATTTTTTTAGAATCTAAAGCGATAGCCTGAACCATTGAAGAAACTGCAGCTCCTGGTGCATACCAAGCACTTGTTCCTAATAATTTAGTTAATGTAGCTCCTCCAACTTTAGTGTCTTCTACTACTTGTTGCATTCTTTCTTCTGATAAGAATTCAGAAACCTTTAAGCTATTACGAGTTGCTTTTCCAATTAGTGGAACCATACCAGTATCACTGTGACCTCCAATTACCATTCCATCAACATCAGATGCAGGGCATCCTAATGCTTCAGATAATCTGTATTTGAAACGAGCACTGTCTAAAGCACCACCCATACCAATAATTCTATTTTTTGGTAATCCTGTTGCTTTATGAGCTAAATAAGCCATAGTATCCATAGGATTACTAACAACAATGATAATTACGTTTGGAGAGTGTTCAATTAAACTTGTTGCAACAGATTTTACAATTCCTGCGTTAATTCCAATTAATTCTTCACGCGTCATTCCTGGTTTTCTTGGAATTCCACTTGTAATAACTGCCACATCACTTCCTGCAGTTTTTGAATAGTCATTAGTTACACCTGTAATTTTAGTATCAAATCCATTTAATGAAGCACATTGCATTAAATCCATAGCTTTACCTTCTGCAAAACCTTCTTTAATGTCAATTAACGTTACTTCTGATGCGAAATTCTTAATTGCTATGTACTCAGCGCAACTTGCACCAACTGCACCAGCTCCTACTACTGTTACTTTCATATTATTTAATGTTGTGTTTATTAATTTAATTTGACGTAAAAATAATGATTTTTAAATTAATTTAATGTATCAATTATTTTATTATACGAAATCGTTTTTAGATTTTTAGAGAAGCCGTTTTTAGATGGTATAATGTTGAAAAATTATCTAAAACTAAATGCAACCCCAGCAGAAATAGTGTTGTATTCTTTAATAGTATAATCGCCATAAATTTTGAAGAATCCTAAGTTTAATCTCATCCCTAAAGTTCCTCTGGCACCATTTGCATCAAAGTCCATATTAAGAGGGTCGGTTACCGACTCTTTTACAGTTGAATTTGTTCCTTCAATTTCATATTCTAATTCATAAGTACCATTAAGTTTCAGCGTTGAAGTTCCTTTGTCATATCCAATACCACCATAAATAGTTATAAATGGAAAATCTAACGAGGCAATTGTTTGGATAGTATATGCATTTAATTTGAAAGTAATTTTTTGATTACTTCCTTGAAGTCCTTCCATTGGAGAAATATGATAGGTCGTATTCATAGATGTAAATCCTCCAAAAAGAGCAATATTTAATGGAAGTTTATCCATGGCTCCTAGGTATTGCATTAGATTATGTTTTATACCAAATCCAATTAGATTACCATCAACATCATCTGTATTGACTTTTGGAAGATAGCGAACACTTATATCGGTACTATATGGAATTCCAATGCTCGCTTGTATCATTGGCGATGGTACAGCATTTAATGGTAGATCCGATCCAATACCATCAGGCATTTTAAATTGTGCAACTTTGTAATTATTGGCTTCTGGAATTCTAACAGCAATTTCACTATTATTGTTATCTCCCATAATAGTTTGTAAGTCGTTTGAACCACTATTTAAACTTAAATATTCGTAATCATTTTCGTTAAATTGAAAAGTTTTCTGTGAGTCTGGGACAATGGATGCATTTGCATTTATAGTAATATCGAAACCTAGTTTTTTGTGTGTCTTAGCGGTGTGATTCCAACCATTATTTAAACTATACATCATTCCGTTCATTACTGGAGACATATAATTTTTCATTAGCAGGCTGGCGTCATCTTTAGCCAATAATAGTAATTCTAAATCTTGTGCGTTTGCTGAAAGGCTAATGAACAGGGATAAAATAAGAGTAATTTTTCTCATGATAGGGGTTTTAATGTATGTAAATATAAATAAACATAGCATATAAAAAAAGGCCACTACTTAAAGTGACCTTTTTAAAAATATTTTTAAGCTTTATTAAGCATCAATATTTGCATATTTTGCATTTTTTTCAATAAAATCTCTACGTGGTGGAACTTCATCACCCATTAACATTGAGAATACTCTGTCTGCTTCAGTTGCATTATCAATAAAAACTTGTCTTAGTGTTCTAAATTCAGGATTCATGGTTGTGTCCCAAAGTTGTTCAGCATTCATTTCCCCTAGACCTTTATAACGTTGAATGTTTGCGCTTCCACCCATTTTATGAGCAATTAAGTCACGTTGATCATCATTCCAAGCATATTCTCTCTTTTGACCTTTTTTAACTAAGTATAAAGGAGGTGTTGCAATAAAAATATGGCCATTTTCAACTAATTCTCTCATGTATCTAAAGAAGAAAGTAAGAATTAATGTAGCAATGTGACTACCATCAACATCGGCATCACACATAATAACAATTTTATTATAGCGAAGTTTAGATAAGTTTAAAGCTCTTGGGTCTTCTTCTGTTCCTATAGAAACACCAAGTGCGGTAAACATATTTTTTATCTCTTCGTTTTCAAAAACTTTGTGTTGCATAGCTTTTTCAACATTCAAAATCTTACCTCTTAATGGTAAAATAGCTTGAAATGCTCTATCACGACCTTGTTTTGCAGTACCTCCTGCTGAATCTCCCTCAACTAAGAAAATTTCACATTTTTCAGGATCAGTTTCAGAACAGTCACTTAATTTACCAGGTAAACCACCAATAGACATTACAGTTTTTCGTTGCACCATTTCACGTGCTTTACGAGCTGCATGACGTGCAGTTGCTGCTAAAATTACTTTTTGAACTATTGTTTTAGCATCATTTGGATTTTCCTCCAAATAATCTTGTAGCATTTCAGAAACAGCCTGGCTCACTGCTGAGCTTACTTCACGATTTCCTAATTTAGTTTTAGTTTGCCCTTCAAATTGTGGTTCTCCAACTTTTACAGATATAATAGCTGTTAGTCCTTCTCGGAAATCATCTCCTGCAATGTCAAACTTTAATTTGTCTAACATTCCAGAGGCTTCTGCATACTTTTTAAGTGTATTTGTTAATCCACGTCTAAAACCAGAAAGATGTGTACCCCCTTCATGGGTGTTAATATTGTTTACATAGGAATGAAGGTTTTCTGTATAGGAAGTATTATAAACCATTGCTACTTCTACCGGAATTCCATTTTTTTCACCTTCCATTGCAATTACGCTAGCAGTAAGTTGCTCACGTGTCGCATCAAGATAAGCCACAAATTCTGGCAATCCAATTTCACTGAAAAAATCTTCTCGTGGATGGTTTCCTTCTTCATCAGAAACTCTATTATCTGTTAAAGAAATTTTCAAGCCTTTATTTAGGTAGGCAAGTTCTCTTAAACGGGTAGCTAAAGTATCGTAATTGTATTCTACAGTTTGTTCAAAAATTGATTTATCTGGTGTAAATGTAACCATCGTACCTTTTTTGGTAGTGTCGCCAATTGGTTTGGCAGGGTACATTGTTTTTCCACGTTCATATTCTTGTTCCCAAATTTTCCCATCTTTGTAGACAGTAGCTCTTAAGTGGTCAGAAAGTGCATTTACAACTGATACACCTACTCCGTGCAATCCACCAGAAACTTTATAAGAATCTTTATCAAATTTACCTCCGGCACCAATTTTAGTCATTACAACTTCTAATGCCGAAACTCCTTCTTTTTTATGAATTCCTACAGGAATACCACGTCCATTATCTAATACAGAAATGGAATTGTTTTCATTTATTGTTACATCAATAGCATCACAATGGCCTGCCATTGCTTCATCAATTGAATTATCTACAACTTCATATACCAAATGGTGTAAACCTCTTATTCCAACATCTCCAATATACATTGATGGACGCATACGTACGTGCTCCATTCCTTCAAGTGCCTGAATGCTATCGGCTGAATAATCATGCTTGTTTATTTCTTCGCTCATAGTTTAAATCTGTTTTTTTTAGATAAAATCGTAATTACAAATATAATGATTTGGAAAACGATTATAGGAACTTTTAATGGAATACATTAGAAGTTTTTAACAATTGTGAATAATTAAAAAGTTGCTTAAAACGTCTAAAAATGTGTTTAAATTGAATTTGAGTTTATTTTTTAATGGTTGTTTTGAGGGTTTTAGAGAATTTGTTCTTAAATCTACTTATATGAAGTCGTGAAATTTTGGTTTTTTTCAGAATTATGAGTTTAAGCTTCTTTTTTATGTTCAAAACACCAAGAAAAGTGTCATTCATTTTAATTAAAAATGCATTGTTGAGAAAAAATGCAATAAAGTATTAAACTATAATTATAATAATATTATTTTTGCGGATGCAACATAAGGTACTAATTTTAGATTTCGGATCACAGTTTACTCAACTAATAGCTCGTAGAGTTAGAGAACTTAACATATACTGTGAAATTCATCCTTTTAACAATGTTAAAGTGGATGTCAATGATTATCAAGCTGTAATATTATCAGGAAGCCCACATTCTGTGAGAAGCGAAGAAGCTCCTCAACCAGATTTGTCTCAAATAAAAGGGAAAATGCCATTATTAGGTGTTTGTTATGGGGCCCAATATTTAGCACATTTTTTTGGTGGAAAAGTTGGAGCTTCAAATTCCAGAGAATATGGTAGAGCAAATCTATCGTATGTAGATAATTCAAATGAATTATTTAAAGGTATCCATGAAGACTCTCAAGTGTGGATGAGTCATAGTGATACTATTTTGGAAATGCCTGAAAACTATAAGGTTATTGCCAGTACACATGATGTTGAAAATGCTGCTTATAAAATTGAAGGTGAACAAACCTATGCGATTCAATTTCATCCAGAAGTATATCATTCAACTGATGGTAAGCAATTATTAGAAAATTTTTTAGTGGATATTGCTAAAGTTAAACAAGAATGGACTCCAGATTCATTTGTTGAAACTACGGTAGCTGAAATTAGAGAGAAGGTAGGTAATGATAAAGTTGTATTAGGATTGTCAGGAGGAGTTGATTCAACTGTTGCTGCAATTTTATTAGACAAAGCCATTGGAAAGAACTTACATTGTATTTTTGTAAATAACGGATTGCTTCGTAAATATGAGTTTGAAAATGTATTGAAGCAATATGAAGGAATGGGCTTAAATGTAAAAGGAGTTGATGCTTCGGCACGTTTCTTGGAAGAGCTTAAGGGTGAATGTGAACCAGAGGCTAAAAGAAAGATTATTGGACGTGTGTTTATTGAAGTTTTTGATGATGAATCACATTTAATTGAAGATGTTAAATGGTTGGCTCAAGGAACAATTTATCCTGATGTAATTGAATCTGTTTCAGTTACCGGAGGTCCTTCAGCAACAATAAAATCGCATCATAATGTTGGTGGATTGCCTGATTTTATGAAGTTGAAAATAGTAGAGCCTTTAAGAATGATTTTTAAAGATGAAGTTAGAAGAGTTGGAAAGTCTATGGGTATTAGTGCCGAATTATTAGGACGACACCCATTTCCTGGTCCAGGTTTTGGAATCAGAATTTTGGGCGATATTACTGCTGAAAAAGTAAGAATATTACAAGATGTTGATCATATTTTTATTCAAGGACTGAAAGATTGGGGGTTATACGATAAAGTATGGCAAGCAGGAGCAATGTTATTACCTGTTAACTCGGTAGGTGTCATGGGAGATGAAAGAACTTATGAAAAGGTTGTTGCCTTAAGAGCGGTTGAATCAACTGATGGAATGACTGCCGATTGGGTAAATTTACCTTATGAGTTTTTACAAAAAACATCAAATAAGATAATAAATGGTGTAAAAGGCGTTAATAGAGTTGTATACGATATTAGTTCAAAACCACCAGCTACAATTGAATGGGAGTAAAATCCTTATTTTAATTTAAAATTCATTTATGAAAAAAATAAAACTGTTAATACTATTTCTATTTTTAAGTACTGTAATTTCTTTTGCACAGCAAAAAAAATATGTTTCTTATACTGTAAAAAAAGGAGAAACTATAAAAAGTATTGCAAAGAATTATAATTTATCTACACGTGATTTACTTCGTTTAAATCCTGATGTTAGACGTAAACCAAAACCGAATACAGTTATTATAGTTCCAAATAAGAATTTTGGTAAAGAGGTGGTTGCAGTTGTGAAGGAAGAAACTTCTTTATATACTGTAAAGCCTAAAGAAACTTTATTTGGAATTTCTAAAAAATTTGGAATAACTATAGAAGAGTTAAAAGCAGTGAATCCTGAACTTAAGGACGGTGTTAAGATTGGAATGAAATTGATAATTCCTGAGCCAAGTAAAACTCAACTTAAAGATTCAATAAATTATGTGCTACATTCAGTTGTACTTGATGATACTATATATAACCTGACTAAAAAATATGAGGTTTCTAAAGAAGATTTGCTAAATCTTAATCCTATTTTAAACGAAGGCTTAAAACTTGGTATGCTGTTAAAAATTAAGCCAGTTGAAATAGAAGAAGAGGAAGTAGGTATTTTTCATGAAGACATAAATATTGATAAAGAGTTGAATGTGGTTTTTATGTTGCCTTATAAGCTCAACACACTTAACGATTCAATAACTAAAGCGGAGTTTAATAGAGATAATTCATTGCTAAATTATGCTACAGATTTTCATTTAGGAGCAAATGTGGCTATCGATTCTTTAAAACAAAAAGGAGTGTCAATAAACGTGAAATATTTTGATACTGAAAATTCAAATATTAAATTACAACGTATTATTAGTCAAAACGATTTTTCAAGAACGGATGTTGTAATCGGTCCATTGTTTTTTGATAAAGCCTATTTGGCATCTAAAAAACTAAATGTACCAGTAATTGCACCTTTATTTTCTAAAAAACAAACCAAACATTCTGCTGGTAATTTAATAAAATCCGCTCCTAATTTAGAGTTGTATGAAGATAAGTTAATGGCTTATATGGAGGAAGCCTATAAAGGTGAAAACATTATTGTAGTTAATGATGAAAAACCTGCAAACCAATCAAAACTTTGGCGAATTGTAAATAAAATTAAATCTTTCGATTCTATAAATGAAAATGCTGTTAATGTTGTGAAACCTTCAAAAGGGTATATAGACAGTGAAGGTTTTATTAAAAAAATGGATACTTTGGCTAAAAATTGGGTACTATTAATAAGTGATGAGATTGTGACTACTTCAGCAACGGTTAATAATTTAAAATCATTTGTTGAAGATGTTGATATTCGATTATTTGCTTTGAATAAAGGGAAGAACTTTGATAATATTAATAATAGTTTCCTTGGGAAAATGAAATTTGTTTATCCTAGTTCTGAGTTTATGGTTACAGAAGATCAAAAAAATGAACGCTTTTTTGAAAAGTATAGAAGCCAAAATTATGCACTACCTTCAAAAAATGCAATCAGAGGTTTTGATGTTACTTATGATACCTTAATAAGATTAGCTAGTAGTGAAGATCTTGAAGGAGGTTTAAATGCAGGGAAGTCCTTTAGAGTTTCATCAGTGTTTAATTACGATAAAAAATTGTTTGGAAGCTATGAAAACAAAGGCGTGTTTTTAATTCAGTACACAAAAGATTTAGAGACCATTATTCTTGAATAGAGAATAGAATATTTAAAACAAAAAAAGACACAATTCATATTGTGTCTTTTTTTGTTTTTTTATTGTATGATTAAGAATGTGTTAGATTTTTTTCATTTGATCTTTTAACATCTTAATTTGATCTTTTAGTACTCCTTGAGTATCTAATTTCTTAGCTTCAGAAATTAACATGGTTGCCTCACGTTTTCTTCTTTTTGACATTGCAATTCCTGCTAACTGTAGTTTTGCCATTGCAATATCATGTTTCATGCTTAAACCTAACTTTAAAGCTTTCTTAAAAAACTTTTCAGCTTGGGTCATATTGGTCTGAGAAATCATAATTCCTTGTAAAAAATTATAATATCCTTCTTGTTTTTGAATTAAGGCAGTACTTGGATTTTTAATGTATGCTAACCATTTACTTGCACCTGCAAAATTTTGTTTTCTTAATTGTAAAAACGCTAATAAAATAAATTCGTTTTTAAAGTAGAACAATACAAAAATACCGGCCAGTAAAACCAAAGATATTCCATTCATAATGTTACCATCAACAAATTGGAAAACCGACCAAACTAAAATTCCTGCTGCTATTACTAATTTTATATACTTATTAAACATTGAAATAATTTTTTTATAGGGTGCAAAGTTACATTTTTGCTATGGTTTTAATAATTATTTATTGTGTTTTTTCCATTTCACATATGCAATAACAGATATAACCGAAACAATTGCTACAGCATAGTATACAAAAGTTGGTGTAATAGCTTTATCTCCACTAGCATAGGAGTGTAATCCTGATAAGTAGAAGTTCACTCCAAAATAGGTCATTAAAATAGAAGCAAATGAAGCAACTGCGAAAAAGTTAAACGTAAACGCACCTCTTAAGCCAGGAACTAATCTTAAATGTAGCACAAATGAATATATCATTATACTAATTAAAGCCCATGTTTCTTTTGGATCCCAACCCCAGTAACGTCCCCAGCTTTCGTTGGCCCATTGACCTCCTAAGAAGTTACCAATAACTAATAATACTAAACCTACAACTAAAGCCATTTCATTAATAGCAGTAATCTCACGAATCATTAATTGGATTCTCTCTTTATTTTTATCGGTTGTTAAGATCATTAATATTAATGCAATTAAACCTAAAATCATTCCAAGGGCAAATGGTCCATAACTGGCAACAATAATTGCCACGTGAATCATTAACCAATATGAATTTAATACTGGTTGCAGGTTTGCAATTTCTGGATCCATCCAGTTCCAGTGAGCAACCATTAAAATGAAAGCAGTTAAGAAAGCAGTTGCCGCTATTGTCATTGATGATCTTTTTCCAAAGATGAGTCCAAAAAGCATTGTTGCCCAACCAACATAAATCATAGATTCATAAGCATTACTCCAAGGTGCATGCCCACTCACAATCCAACGAGCTATTAATCCACCGGTATGCATAATAAACAATCCAATAATTATAGCGATACTTCCTTTTATTAAAAAGTTAATTGTTTTATTGTTATTAAAAATTTGAAATATTACAAAAAAGAACATTAAAGTTCCTATATACATATAGTAACTATATAGCTTTTTAAAGATATCATATTTGTTGTAGGCAATTTCTAAATCAATTTTATGGTCAGCCGGATAAACCTCACTACCATATTTTTTTTGAAAATTAGTAATACCTCCTAAAATTTCATCAGAATCTGTATAATCATTTGATAATTTATCAGAAGATAATGTTTGTATATAAATAGGTAAAATTTGTTTAACGAAAACTGAATCCTGGCCTCTAAAGTTTGCAGAATTGATGTTATTATGAGACACCCATTTATTATTTGAGTCATTTGGTATTGGAAAAATTCTTAAAATATCACCAATAATAGCCGAATAAAATAAATTCACTCTTCGGTCAACATTAATAACATCTTTTTCAAATTTACTTTTGATATTGCTTTTTTGAGCATTTCTTTGAGGCTCAGTTAATTTATAATTACCTTTTTCATCGAAAAAGTTTGATAAAGCAGCATATTTTTGGTCATGTGGTATACCTGCAATATCTCTTAATTTTGTATTTCCTTTTTCAATATAAATGATTGGAATTTGAAACCAAACTCTTGGATTTTGTTGAATAGATAAAAATACTTGTGTAGCATTCATACCTTCATAAGAATCTGTCTTGCTTACTTTTCTTAATAATTCCGAAGCATAGGTATGAATAGGTTTCATTCTACCTCCGGCATCCTGTATGACTAGTTTGCTAAATTTATCTGTATGAATTAAGTCAATCTTATTTGCTGTAAGAACTGAATCTATTTGTTCTGGAGTAATGGTGTGATTATGTTGTTGAGAAAAAGCAACTGTTGAAATTAAGAATAATGCAATAGCTGATAAGGTAGCTTTTTCTTCTCTAATTCTTTTCAAGCTTTGTCTTAAGAAATCAAATCGGGTGTTTTTCATAAATAATATTAATATTAAACCAGCATATAATGAAAAGTATCCGATATAAGTAATTAAAGTTCCCCAATAATCATGATTAACAGATAAGTGAGTTTCTTCATATTGTGGAGTTATATTATAGCTAGATTGGAAGAATTTATAACCTTTATAGTTCAAAATATTATTCATAAAAATTCTAAAGTCAAAGGTCTCAGAAGGGTCAATAACTGTAACTTCACTTGCAAAAGACATGGCACTCTCTGAACCAGGATATTTATCCAACTGGAAATCATTTAATTTAATGCTAAACGGTAATTGTTTTTGTAAAGCACCATAGTTCATTACAAAGTTTAAGTCACCAACAGAAAATTGAGTTGGAGGTTGTATTGCAAATTTCCCTCCAATTAATTTCACTTCTTTTGTTTGGCTACCAACGGTAACATCAAATTTTAATTGAGCTAATGAATTTTGATCCTTGTCACCGCTAATTGTTTTATACTCACCTTTGATTGGCCCTTTTGGTATAACAAATTGTAGACCTGCTATATTATGAACCGCTAAAAGGGAAAAGTCTTGTACAGAATCCTTCTTTATTTTTCCTTGATATTGGTCGGCCATTCTGTAGAAATTCCCATCAACTACAGATTTAATTTGAAGTCCGTTTTCAGAAGTATTAAAATCTATCGTATTATTAGTTTGGGCATCAAAACCAACTAAAACCCCATGAATAACTTCTGAAGTTCCTCTTTTAATATAATGATTATGTCTTCCGCCACCTCCAGATTCTACAAATAGTAAAAACTGTTCTCCGTTTTCGTTTTCTTCAAAAACCTCTTGTGCATTTGGAATGTAATCAGTTAATTCTACCGTTACATCGGTACCTTTAAAATCGGTATAATAATCAAAAGAATTACCTCCTAAAGCAGATAATAATATACCTTTATGAAATGGCGTTTTTTGTTCTTTTCCATCATTTACCGTAATGCTTATATAATTTTTTTCAGTAAGAAATTTGTTGCTTACGGCGCCTTCTTTTATTGGCATAATCCCTTCATAGCTAATATATCTTGTAACTCCTGCACCAAGAATAATTAAAAAGAATGCAACATGGAAAACCAACGATGCTAGTTTTTCTTTTCTAAATAATTTAAATTTAATAATATTACCGAAAAAGTTAATGGCAAATAATACCATGATTCCTTCAAACCACCAAGCATTATAAACAAGAGCTTTTGCTGTTTCTGTTCCGTAATCATTTTCAATGAATGTGGCAATACCCATAGCCATTGCAAAAACTATGAATAAAACAGCCATTAAGCGAGTTGAATAAATAAGTGTAAGAAATTTGTTCATTTTTTTGGTTTTATCAATTAAAAAATTGTTTCGCAAAAATAATGATAAAAGTCATATAAACTATTTATTATCGATAAATTAGATCAATTATATCATTGCAAAACAATCTGCTAAAGATATATGTAACATTTGTGACAATAAATGATTATTGTCATTTAATTTCAAGGTTATATTCTGTTAAAAAATTTCAGCAAAAAAATAAAAATTCTTAAATTTGTTTCAAATATTCTACCAATGAATGGCTTAAGTTTTTTTAAAACAAACTTTAATACTTATTTAAATATAAAGCGTCCTGAATGCTTTATTAAATAGGAGAATTGCTATTCGAGTGATGTAAGTCACAATTTTTTCAAATTAATTTTTCACATTAAAACATATTATTATGGAATTACCATATGCAGAACCGTATAAAATAAAAATGGTTGAACAAATTAAACGTTCAACAAAAGAGCAACGTTTAAAATGGATAAAAGAAGCTGATTATAACCTTTTTAATTTAGAATCTGAAAAGGTGTTTGTTGATTTGTTAACAGATTCTGGAACTGGAGCCATGAGTGATCAACAATGGTCGGAAATGATGATAGGAGATGAAAGTTATGCTGG
>Ga0193963_1000585_pt1 | contig 18914 bp, 19 predicted proteins | sample FB_6_MG_FD_140359 | JGI IMG/M metagenome (GOLD analysis project Ga0193963, IMG submission 140359) | Microbial mat bacterial communities from the Broadkill River, Lewes, Delaware, United States - FB_6_MG | ecosystem: Environmental > Aquatic > Freshwater > River > Microbial mats | place: USA...
AGATGGAGTTTGATCACCCTCAAACTATTGGAGATCGTATGGCTAAAAAGAAAGAAATTACCCACGTAGGCGGCCGGATCAAGCGCGCCAGGCTGGACAAAAAACTCAGCCTGGATGCCATGGCCAATGAAACCGGACTGTCAAAAGATTTTATCAAAAAGATTGAAAGTGGAGAGCAGCGTCCGTCAGTGGGAACGCTGCTCCAACTCTCACGCACCCTTCAACTGGATTCCGGCTTCTTGCTCAAGGAGCTGGATGATTCCGTGGAAGCCAGGACCGATGCCTATACCAAGCGCACGGATCATTATGCGTATACGCCATTGTCCCCCGGGGCTGAAAACAACCATTTAAAGGCATTCCGCATCGTCGTAGAAGCAGGCGGCAGCCATGAAGGGGTTGGATTTCAACACGAGGGAGAAGAGTTTGCCTATGTGCTGGACGGAGAAGTTGAAATCCAGGTGGGAGATCATATCAATACCTTGAAAACAGGAGAATCCCTTCATTTCAATTCAGGTATCAAGCATGACCTGCGCAATATCGGTGATAACGATGCCGAACTGATTGTGGTGGTCTATGCACCCTAAATCTGTTTTTTTGAAAAAGGAGATACCATGTTATTCAAGTTAACTGATGAACAGGTAATGATCCAGAATATGGTGCGTGAATTTTCACGCAAAGTGATTGCCCCCACGGCTGCTGAACGGGATAAAACCAAAGCGTTCCCCGCAGAAAATTTTAAACAGATGGGGGAGCTTGGGTTGATGGGTATGATGGTACCCGAAGAGTTCGGCGGAGAAGCTGCGGATGCGGTTTCCTATGTGCTGGCCCTGTCCGAGATCGCATATTCCTGTGCATCTACCTCTGTGGTGATGTCGGTCCAGAATTCCATTGTGTGCGAATCCCTCAATAAATTCGGCACAAAAAAACAAAAGCAGGAATTTCTCGTGCCCCTGGCCTCCGGGGATATCATCGGGGCGTTTGCCCTGACCGAACCCGATGCGGGGTCTGATCCCGTGAGCCAGACCAGCACAGCCGTAAAGGACGGCGAAGAGTACGTGATTAACGGCACCAAGCGTTTTATCACGTCCGGGGAAAACAGTTCCGTGGTCCTTGTCACGACCAAAACCGACGAAGCCCAGGGACATAAAGGCATATCCTGTTTTATTGTACCCAAGACAACACCCGGTCTCGTTGTGGGACATCATGAAGACAAGATGGGGCTGCGGGCATCGGACACCACGGATCTGATTTTTGAAAATTGCCGGGTGCCAGCTGCCAATATCCTGGGCAAGGAAGGGGATGGGTTTAAAATCGCCATGTCCGGCCTGGACAGCGGCAGGATTGGTATTGCTGCCCAGTCCATTGGCGTGGCCCAGGCCGCCTTTGATGCGGCAATCAAGTATGCCCGGAAACGCAAGCAGTTCGGCGCGGCCATCACCAAACACCAGGCCATTCGTTTTCAGATTGCGGATATGGCCACAAAGATAGAGGCGGCCCGGCAGTTGATTCTTTCAGCGGCCTCCATGAAGGACCGGGGAGAAAAATTCACCCGGGAAGCCTCCATGGCCAAACTCTTTGCCTCTGAAATGGTACAGGAAATCACGGGCTGGGCCATCCAGATGCACGGAGGATACGGGTTTACCACAGATTACGCGGTGGAACGGTTTTACCGGGACGCCCGGGTATTTACCATCTACGAAGGCACCAGCGAAATCCAGCGTATTGTCATTTCAAATGCCGTGCTCAAGGATAAACGAAAGCCCTAGTATATAAAACATAACAAAATTTGTTCAGGTGGGTGAACGCACAATGGCGGTTCTATAGCAGACCGCCAAAAGGGAATCCTGTGAAATTCAGGAACGGGTCCGCCGCTGTAACCGGAAAAAATGTCCCTGCATAAACCACTGGTACAATGTACCGGGAAGGCGCAGGGAAAGTAAAATCAGGAAGTCAGAAGACCTGCCTGGGCAAGGTGCCGGTGATCTCGAGGAGTGGGTCGGCACGGAAAATTCTGAGATAGTTTGGGAAAACCCGGATTAAATTTTTTTTGATCCGGGTTTTTTGAACACCATTATATGAAACGCCCGGTCCCAAAAAAAAGGCGGGAAAAAGGCTTTTTAAGCACTTTTTCCCGCCTTTGATGTTTCTTCGGGCCGTTGGGGAGTGTTTATGGCTATGCCTGGGCAGCAGCCACGCCCCTGTCAAATGCATCCATGTTCAAGGGAATAATTTTTGCTTTGGCGGCAAATTCTTCCTTGATGCATTTTTTCAAAAGATCCAGATCCACCAGCTTGCTTTTGGCGGCAAATGCAGCCAGGGCAACAATATTGGCGGCCCTGACAGAGCCGGCCTCAATGGCGATATCATTGACCGGGACCACCAGTTCAACCACATCTTTTCGCTTGCTTCTGACCGGGATCAGTGATGAGTTGATAAATACAATCCCGCCGGGTTTGATGGTGTCGTCGAACTTTTCCAAGGAAGGCCGATTCATGGCCACAAGGTGGCTGGGGCTTTTTATAATGGGTGATCCAATGAGCTTGTCACTGATCACAACGGTGCAATATGCGGTGCCGCCCCGCATTTCAGGTCCGTAGGAGGGAATCCAGGCGACCTGGTATCCCTGCTTCATTGCGGCATAGGCCAGCAGCTTGGCACTGAGAAGAATGCCCTGGCCGCCGAATCCTGCAAATTTAATTTCTGTCTGCATGGGTGTCTCCCAATTTTTTAGGCGTCTTCAGGGGTTTTGTAATCGCCCAGTTCATAGTAAGGCAGCAAAGTCTCTTCGGCCCATTTCAAGGAATCCATGGGTGTCATGCCCCAGTTGGTGGGACAGGTGGAGATCACCTCCACAAAGCTAAAACAGGTGTTATCCATCTGGTACTGGAATGCCTTTTTAATAGCCTTTTTACATTTATTCACCATCTGTGGCTTGAGTACGGCCTGCCGAGTTACATAGCCCGGGGTCACAATTTCACTCATGAGGTTGGCCATGCGGATGGGCATGCCTGTCTGGGCTGTATCACGACCGGCCGGAGCCGTGGTGGCACGCTGGCCGGGCATGGTGGTGGGGGCCATCTGGCCGCCGGTCATGCCGTAAATGGCATTGTTGATAAAAATGACGGTGATTTTTTCCCCGCGGTTGGCTGCATGAATGATTTCACCCATGCCGATACTGGCAAGGTCCCCGTCCCCCTGGTAGGTGAATACCATCATATCCGGGCGTACCCGCTTGATGCCGGTTGCCATGGCAGGGGCCCTGCCGTGGGCTGCTTCCTGGAAGTCACAGTCAAAGTAATTGTAGATCATGACAGCGCATCCCACAGGTGCGATGCCCACGGTGTTTTCCCGGATACCCAATTCATCTAAGGCCTCGGCCACCAGCCGATGGACAATGCCGTGGGTACAACCGGGGCAATAGTGGGTGTAATTGTCTGTCATCGCCTCTGGTTTAGAAAATGCTTTTCCCATTATTTTCTCCTTGACCGGCGCGTTACCCGATCAGCTCTTTTACGATTTCGATGATCTTTTCAGGTGACGGAATTTCCCCGCCGCATTCCCCGTAAAATTCCACCGGTTTTTTGCCCATAACGCAACGCTGGACATCTTCCACCATCTGGCCCATGCTCATTTCAATACTGATAACGCACTTACAACTGGATTTTACTGCGGCATCATGCACCTGTTTTTCAGGAAAAGGAAATAAGGTCTTGGGGCGGAACATAGCAGCTTCAATGCCTTCGGCCTTGAGCATGTCAATGGCGGTGCGGCATACGCGGCTCATGGTGCCGTAACTTGCGATCAGAACCTGATAGTCCCCGTCTGCATTGTACAGCTCATACTGAACATCTTCCTTTTTCATCCGATCATATTTGGCCTTGAGGTTCAGGTTGTGCTGGTTCAGTTCAGCAGGATCCAGAAACAAGGATTTCACCAGGTTTGGCTTTTTGCTTTTCCGGGTGGACATGCCGTTGGTGGCCCAGTCGTCCTTGTTGCTGGGTTCGGTTTTTAAATCATCGGGAAACTCCACCGGTTCCATCATCTGGCCAATCATGCCGTCGCCCATGACCATGACCGGATTTCTGTATTTTTCCGCCAGACCAAATGCCTGCATGGTCATCTCGACCGCTTCCTGGACCCCGTCCGGTGCCAGAACCAACAAATGGTAGTCGCCGTGGCCACCGCCCTTGGTTGCCTGGAAATAATCACCCTGGGACGGCAGAATACCGCCTAGCCCCGGGCCGCCCCTCATGATATTAACAAATACTGCCGGGCATTGGGCAGCGGCAATATAGGAAATTGCTTCACTCATCAGGCTGACGCCCGGAGAAGATGACGTGGTCATAACACGCTCTCCGGCACCCGAGGCCCCAAAAATCATATAGCCTACGGCCACTTCACTTTCTCCCTGGAGAAACACGCCGTCCACTTCGGGCAGGCGCTTGCTCAGGTATTCGGCGACTTCCGACTGGGGCGTGATGGGGTATGCAAAATAGTTTAGACAGCCGGCCCTGATGGCGGCTTCGCCGATTGCTTCATTGCCTTTCATTAAGACTTTAGCCATTGTCATTTGTCCTTAGATATAAATAATTATGCACTTTGTTCTTCAACGATACTGATCGCCACATCCGGACACATGGTGCAGCAGATGGTGCAGTGAATGCAGTCCTCTGGTCTGGCCTGAAAGACCGGGAAATGCCCTTTTGCATTTACCTTATCGGTGATCTCAAGCACGTTTTTCGGGCAGAAATGCACACAAAGACCGCACCCTTTGCACCTTTCGGCATCAATAATGTGTTTATAGGCCATTGTAAGTAGTACTCCTTGGTGTTAATTGCGTGTCCAGGGAAGAGCCAGCAAGCGGTCAATGGGCAGGATCGGGCAAAGGATCCGTTCAGTGGCCAGTTGGGGCAAAAGCCTGGTGGACGCTGTTATAAATTCAATATTAAGACCGGTGGCTTCGGATACCCGGGTCACCAGATTGTAGCCGTCATAAATAATTTGCGGCGTGGTCTCGTCAAGAAGGTTGGCATTGGAAATCAGACCTGTGACAGGCAGTTTTGCGGCAGCTTCGATCTGCGCCTTTATTTTAAGGCAGCCCTGGACATCGTGAGTGTTGGGCCGCAAGGGGTTGATGACCTGCAGCAATTTGACATCGCTTTTTTGAAGCACATCAGCCAGGGCGGCAAGCACCCTTACGCCTGCATCATCGCCGCCTGCATCCAAAATGGTCACCTGGGCAGGGTTTTTAATCATGCCGGCCACGGCCGGGGTCAGAATGGGCAAGTCCGCATGCATGTATTTTTTATCCGGCAGCACCACTTCCACCCCCAGATCCTCCAGGGGCTTCTTTGCTTCCCTGGTTCTGAAATAGGGGTTGACCAGGTCCAGATCCGTTATCTTGACACTTTTACCCGCCCGCCGGGATACGACCGCCAGATTAACCGCCGTCTCACTTTTGCCGCTGCCGTAATTGCCGGCTATTATAATGATGCCGCTGATATCGGGTAACATGACGCTTTTTCCTTAACGGGTTAAAGAACCACTAAATAATTATAAACTATGAATTAAATCAAATCAGGCAAGGTTTTTCAATAATATTATCGGGGTGGATTGAAATAGCCGTGGATGAGACGGGGAAACTTCTGGCTCAGATCTTTGATCAGGTTTGCCATGCCCGTGGGAGCGCCGCCCGGGGAGGCATTTTCCATAATGCGGATATACTGCCGGGGGTCAAAATTAAGATTGCGCCACTGGATCATATTGATGTCGGTGGTGCGGATAAAATCAATAAGCGCCTCTTTTTCCTGTTGGCAATCCGTAAATCCCGGGCAGTTAAGGTAATTAATTGCCACAAAACGGCCCTTGGCCCTGGCCCGTTTGATACTGTCCACAACATCTTCAAAACAATAGGATTTGGGACGGAAATAGGCGGTATAGCAGGCTTTACGCACCGAGTTCATACTCACGCGCATGCTGTCCAGGCCAGCCTTGCACAAACGTTCCACCCGGTCGGGCAAACTGGCATTGGAGTTCAGGTTGATGGTGCCTTGGTCAGTCTTTTTCCGGATCAGGACAACGGCCTTTTCAATGGCATCTGCCGAGGTTAACGGCTCACCTTCGCACCCCTGACCAAAACTGACCACGGCCTTTTCAACTTTCAGAATATGTTCCAGGGCAACGCCTGCAATCTCTTCGGGATCAGGGATAAAGGATATTCTGTCCTGGCAGGCGCATAGGTTATTGTCCGTTTGAAGGGAAATGCACCCAAGGCACCGGGCGTTGCACACCACGGACGTCGGCAGCGGGGCTTCATACCGGCCCAGGAAAAAATTTTTCCCGGCCGGGCACCCGTATTCCAGGGCACATTTCTCCAGGTGGCGCATCAACCGGTTATCCGGATATTTTTTTCTATATTTTTCAACACCCCTTTGAACGCCCGCAATAGGCATCAACCGCAGATCCTGCCGGGGTTCGTCATCCACCTGAAGGGCAGCCGATCGAAAATCATTTTTTCCAAACCCCACGGCGCCATAGGAAAAAAGGGGCAGGGGTTTTTCCATGCCGGAATCATCGTAGGCGCAAAAATGCAAGTTCACATACCCCGGGGAGTTGAACACGCCCACCGGATAAATCCGCTGGTCAGGCTGGAAGGGATTGGTTTCAAGGATTTCAAACTGATCTGTAACCAGGTTGAAAACAATGGGGGCTCTGTCTGGCAGCATCATCAGTTCACTGCCCTGGGGCATGGGACAGGTACCGGATTTTGTCAAAAGAAAAAACTCATTGCCGGACATACCTGCGGCAGCATATCCATCCAGTTCAAAAATATTGCCGTGCTCATCAGCCACCACAGCCGTGAGCATCTGTTTGTTTATATATGCCATGATAAATTAGGATATACCAGAATGGTGCCGGGATCTCAATCTTCTGTATATGTTTTATATTTTGGTTGACAAAAAGCAAATGCCTATCCTATGAAGTTTCGAAAAAAAATGAGCTGGGACATACCCTCTGCCCGTGGAAAGGATCCGGCATTAGGGGCCATATCAGCGACGATAAGAAAAAATAGATACAAAAGTGAGTACTGTGAGACATGACGAGCAACCCCAAAAGCATCCATCATCAAGACCGACGCCAAAACAAGCACAATCGACGTGGTAATAAAGACAGACGCAGCGCGGGTGAACGTCGACATGATTTCCGTAATGGCTCAAATAAGCAGCGACGGACCTTCTGCGAGTGGTGGCGCGCTGTTACCAATGCACGCCTCGGTGTCGACCGCAGAAAACAGGAACGAAGAGAGAACATGGATCGCCGCCGGCAAAACCTGAACAACCTGCTCACCGAAGAGGAGATTACCGAACTTCTCACCTGGTAGATCACCCTAACGTTGCTTAGGACCGCAATTTTTTTCACATTGTCCCAGCCAAATAGAGTGAATTGGGTTTGTTCACAAGTCGACTTATGGTATATTAGCGTCAGTGATTTAAAATAAAAACAACAGGATGAAATTTAAGACCTATGTGTTTAGCGGTACCTTCAAAAATTATTGAAATCAACGATACCTTGGCAAAGGTGGAAGTGGACGGGGTGGTCCGGGAGGCCAGCCTCATGCTGCTCGAGGATGCCGGTATCGGGGATTACGTTATTGTTCATGCCGGGTTTGCCATTTCAAAGGTGGATGAAGAAGCGGCCTTGCAAACCATTGCAGACATGCGCAAGATACTTGAACTGGGTGGCGACCCGGCCTGACTGTTTTTAAATGGGTTCTTCCGGTCTGTCGGCAAAAAAAATTGAAATCTCAGGGGTGGTCCAAGGTGTTGGATTCCGCCCTTTTTTATTTGGGTTAGCCTGCGCGCATCATCTTTGCGGCCATGTGTCCAATACCGACTTTGGGGTGGCGCTTTTTGTCCAGGGCGCACCAAAGGATCTGGATGCTTTTCTTTTGGATATTCCTGAAAAAAAACCGCTGCTGTCACAAATTTCACGCATGGTGTCAACGAACACGACCCCCTTGGATCTGGCTGATTTTACGATTATTAAAAGCCGGGACACCCGGGCCAGGTCCGCCCTGATATCCCCGGATGTAGGGGTGTGCCCCGATTGTCTCAAAGAGATGCAGGATCCGGCTGACCGCCGATTTGAATACCCGTTCATCAATTGCACCAATTGCGGACCAAGATACACCATTATCCAGGATATCCCCTACGACCGGCCAAAAACGTCCATGAAATCCTTTGCCATGTGCCCGGACTGCCTCAAGGAATATGAAAACCCCTTAAATCGCCGGTTCCATGCCCAGCCCAATGCCTGCCCTGTTTGCGGTCCCCAGGTATTTTTGCTCGACAATAAGGGCAAACGGGTGGACGAAGAGGATCCGGCACAGGCCATAGCACTTGCGGCCCAGTTCCTCAAGCAGGGAAAAATAGTAGCGATCAAAGGGCTTGGCGGGTTTCACCTGGCTGTGGATGCCGCCAATGCAAAGGCGGTTGATCTGCTGCGCCAAAGAAAAAACCGTCCCCACAAACCCTTTGCCCTGATGGCGGCCTGGGATTCTCCCCTGTTTGACCATGTCCACATGGATGGGGATGAAAAAAAGCTGCTTTTATCTTATCACCGGCCCATTGTATTGTTGAAAAAAACGGTGCCCCCCCAATCCATGGGCACGGGTCTGGTCCCGAATCTGGCACCGGACAATCGTTGCCTGGGTATCATGCTGCCCTATACACCGTTGCACTATCTGCTTCTGGACAAGGGACCCGATATTCTGGTCATGACCTCGGGAAACCGGTCCGGCGATCCCTTGTCCATTGACAATGCCGACGCACTGGATGCCTTTTCCCATATTGCCGACTATTTTCTGCTCCACAACCGGGATATCTATTTTAGGGCCGATGATTCCATTGCCGGGATCCAGCAGGGAAAATTGCGGTTTTTGCGCAGATCCAGGGGATATGCCCCCCTGCCCGTGGATATCACTTTGCCCGCAGACGACAGCCGTGCCAATATCCTTGGCTGTGGGGCGGGTATGAAATCCACCATCTGTTTGACCAGGGAACGGTACGCTTTTTTAAGCCCGCACATCGGGGATCTGGAATCGATTCAGACCCAGAATTTTTATAAAGAGACCATTGAACATATGCAAAAAATTCTGGATATCCGGCCGGTGTGTGTGGCCCATGACCTGCATCCCGGATATTTTTCCACACAGTTCGCTAAAATGCTCGGGGAAAAAGGCCTGCCCCTGATAGGGGTCCAGCACCACCATGCCCATGCCCTTTCCTGCATGGCGGAAAATCATCTGGACGGCAAAGTGCTTGCCCTGACCCTGGACGGCACCGGTCTGGGTACGGACGGGCATATCTGGGGCGGTGAAGTGCTGACCTGTACCTATGAGAAGTTTGAACGCCGGGCCCGGCTGGATTACCTGCCCATGCCGGGAGGAGATGCGGCAGTGACGTCGCCCTGGCGCATGGCGGTGTCCCTGCTATATAAGGTATACGGACCAGGGATAATGGATCTGGATATTCCCTTTGTCCGGTCTTTGGACAAATCGAAGCTATCTTTTTTAATCCAAATGATGAACCGGCAGATAAACAGCCCACTGACATCCAGCACAGGCCGTCTTTTTGACGCTGTCTCCGCCCTTTTAATGATCTGTCATGAAATTTCCTATGACAGCCAGGCTGCCATTGCCCTGGAGGCCGCTGCAGCTCTTGAAAAACCGGTAACCGCCGCCTATCCCTTTGATATAATAACAGAAGCCGATGGTTGCCGGATCATGGAGACCGCGCCCTGGGTACGGCAGATGGTGGCGGATATCAAAAAAGGGGTGCCCCGGGGCAAAATTGCGGCCCGGTTTCAACTGACCTTGGCCGGCATGATGGTGGAAGCCGCCGTAAGGGTGGGTCAGAAAACAGGCCTTGACCGGATTGTTCTGTCCGGCGGGGTATTTAATAATAATGCGGTGTTTTCCCAGATAACCCGTATGCTTGAAGCAAGGGGCTTTAAGGCCTATACCCACAGTATTGTTCCCTGCGGGGATGGCGGCATTGCCCTGGGACAGGCCATGGCGGCCGCAGCCTTGCAACAAACAACAACAGCAATGGGCTGATCTATTCGATTCACACCCAGGTTCAGCCCACAAAAAAACATAAAGGTAATCCATGAGTTTGACATATAGCCAGGAATTCAAAGATCCTGAGATTTCAAAGGCCCTGGTGGCCCGAATTCGTGAAAAAAGCACCCGCCCGTTGCGGTTAATGGAAGTGTGCGGTACCCATACCATGGCCATTTTTCGTTACGGCATCCGGTCTGTACTGCCCGACACCATTACCCTTTTATCCGGCCCCGGCTGTCCTGTGTGCGTGACCACCCAAAAGGACATTGACGCCTATATAATGCTGGCACGCAGGTCTGATGTTATCTTGACCACCTTTGGTGACCTGATGAAGGTGCCCGGATCCGGGGCCAGTCTTGCTGCGGAAAAGGCCAACGGTGCGGATGTTCGTATGGTCTATTCCATTTTTGATGCCCTGGCCATTGCAAAGGAAAACCCAAACAAAGAGGTGGTGTTTTGCGCCGTGGGCTTTGAGACCACCACTCCGACCATTGCAGGGGCTGTACTCATGGCCGAAGCCCAGGAATTGGACAATTTCAGCATTTACAGCGCAAACAAACGGACCCCGCCGGCGTTGGCCGCCCTCATGGAGACCGACGGCGTGGAGGGAGACGGATTTATTCTGCCCGGACACGTATCGGTCATCACAGGGCTTGACGCCTTTGCCCCGACCTTTGAAAAATACCGGATACCTTCGGTAGTTACAGGGTTTGAGCCTGTGGATATCCTTAAAGCGGTGCTTAAACTGGTGGAACAGAATGAATCCAATGCGCCCAGACTGGTTAATGCCTATCCCCGGGCCGTGGCTGATACCGGCAACCCCAAGGCCCGGGCAATCATGAATCAGGTGTTTGAAAGGGCCGACGCCTCCTGGCGGGGCATTGGCAATATTCCGGATTCGGGTATGGTGCTGAAAAAATCCTTTCATAAATTTAACGCTGCCGAAAAATTTGACATGTCGGTTCCGGATACCCCGGAACCGGCCGGATGCGACTGCGGCCGGATTTTAATGGGACTGAAGCGACCGGACCAGTGCCGGCTGTATAAAAAAGCCTGCACCCCCATGCATCCGGTGGGACCCTGCATGGTCTCCAGCGAAGGAGCCTGTGCAGCCTTTTATAAATACAGCCGGTAAAAAATAAGGAAAAGATCATGAACGATAATGATACAATCATTCTGGATCACGGTGCCGGGGGCAAGGTTTCCCATGCCATGTTTTCAGAATTAATCTTGCCTTTGTTCGACAACGGACTATTGGCGAAACAGGACGATGGGGCCGTTTTTGAGGTACCCGCAGGCCGGATGGCGTTTTCAACGGATTCCTATACCGTGGATCCCATTTTTTTCCCTGGCGGGAATATCGGCGAGCTTGCCGTGAACGGCACCGTCAATGACGTGGCCATGTGCGGGGCAACCCCCTTGTATTTATCTGTGGGGCTGATCATTGAAGAAGGTATGAAGGTGTTTGATCTTAAACGAATTCTTCAATCCATGGCCGGAGCTGCCAAAAAAGCCGGGGTCCGGATCGTCACCGGAGATACCAAAGTGGTGCCCCGGGGAAAGGTTGACAAAATATTCATTAATACCTCCGGGATCGGACTTCTTCCCGTGGGCGTCAATGTATCGGGCAACGGAGCGCGGCCCGGCGACAAAGTAATTGTTTCAGGCACCATTGCCGATCATGGGGTCACCATATTAAGCGAACGCGAAGGGCTGAAATTTGATTCTGACGTAAAAAGCGATTCTGCGCCCTTAAACCACATGGTCAAAGCAGTGCTGGACTCCGGGTGCCCGGTTCATGTGCTGCGGGACCCCACCCGTGGCGGGCTCGGGACAACACTCAACGAAATTGCCGTCCAGTCAACGGTGGGTATACGGCTTTTTGAGGACCGGCTGCCGGTGCGCGGACCGGTCCGGGGCATTTGCGAGCTTTTGGGATTTGACCCCCTGTACCTGGCCAATGAGGGCAAGCTCATCGCCATTGTGCCGGGCGCAGATGCCGACAAGGTACTGGATATAATTCGCCGGGATGAATTCGGCAAAAACGCTGTGGTTGTCGGAGAGGTTACAGACCAGGATCCGGGCCGGGTGGTACTGGAAACGCTTATCGGCGGCACCCGGATTGTGGATATGCTAACCGGCGAGCAGTTGCCCCGAATCTGCTGATTTATACCGTGTCTGGAGGAAAAGTCACCCATCTGCGGCGTTGCATCTGGGCAACTTTTCCTCCAAACACGAATTTCCAATCAGTTACTACAAACAAATATCCGGATATTGACAAAAAAACTTTACAATAATAACATATATGAATATAGTAATGAACTTTTTAGGTGTCGCGCAAATCCTATTTTACGAGGAGGACAACACTATGAAACAAAAAGATCTGGATTTTTTTAAAGCGTTGTTGACTGAACGACTCAATGAGTTGCTTTCCCATGCCGACACAACCGTTACAGGCATGACCCAGCCCAAGGAGAACTTTGCTGATCCGACGGACCGGGCCTCCCATGAGGCGGACAGGAGTTTTGAACTACGCATCCGGGACCGGGAGCACAAACTGATTAAAAAAGTTAAAAAGGCATTGGAACGGATTGACAACGAAACCTTCGGCCAGTGTGAAATGTGCGAGGAAGATATTTCCCTCCAACGACTTAAAGCCCGTCCTGTGACGACCCAGTGCATCAAATGCAAAACCCGTGAAGAAAATATGGAGAAGGCTCTGGGAATTTAATTCCCCATTATAGGCTTACAGCAGGTTTTGATTGATCTTCACACACATTCCACTGCCTCGGACGGATCACTGACGCCCAGACAGATCCTTGATTTGGCCAGAGACACCGGCATCGAGGCAGTTGCCCTGACTGACCATGATACCATCGTCGGAATTCTGGAAATAAAAGATATTGTTCATTCGTATCCGGTTGAATTTATCACCGGTGTTGAAATTTCGTGTGCGCCACCACCTGAGTTCAAATCCCTGGGCAGCATTCATATGCTGGGCTATGGGTTTTCAGTTTATGACTGTGGTTTGAACCATGCCCTGGCCCGTGCGGCAGAGGCCAGGGCCAACCGGAATCCCCAAATCATTGAAAAACTAAATGGATTGGGATTTGACATTACCCTGGACGAGGTGGAAAAACGTTTTGGCGCCCGCCAGACAGGCCGACCCCACATTGCCGAACTGCTCGTGGAAAAAGGCTATGTGCCTGATTTCCGCAGGGCCTTTGATCTTTACCTGGGTAAAAACAAACCCGCCTATGTTGATAAATTTAAAATATCCTGCAAAGAAGCCATTCGTTTGATTCTTGATGCCGGTGGCCTGCCGATTCTGGCCCATCCAGGTATAATTGATTTTCAACACTCCCATGACCTGGACACCTTTGTAAATATGCTGGTCGATGACGGGCTTGCAGGTATTGAAGTCTATTATTCAGGACATGATTCAGCCTTTAGAAAACATCTGTCTGACATAGTACAGAGTAAAGGGCTGGTGGCTACGGGGGGCTCTGATTTCCATGGCAGCTTTAACAAAGGAGTGGATCTTGGCCGGGGTAGAGGCGATTTGAATGTGGCCATGTCCGTATTCAAAACATTGAACGACCGGTTGCTGGAAATCCAAGCCATTCCCCGCCTGGATCTGCTTGAACAAAATCTTAATTACCAATTTCAGTCCCGCTCATTTTTATCCAATGCCCTGTGTCATCGCTCCTATCTTAATGAGAATCAGAATACCTGTGATGCGGATAATGAGCGCCTTGAGTTTTTGGGCGATGCAGTTTTAGGGCTATGTGTGGGGCATCTGCTCATGGAAAAAGATCCTTTGAAAAATGAGGGAGACCTTTCCCGGCTGCGCTCAAATCTTGTCAGTGAAACAGGCCTGGCGCACATTGCCCGCAGGATTGATCTGGGCCGGTTTATTAAGCTGGGTAAGGGGGAATCCCTTTCAGGCGGCAGAGACAAAAATTCCATTTTGTCAGATACTTTTGAGGCTGTGGTTGCAGCCGTGTACCTGGATGCCGGATTTGACAGGGCACAAACCATGGTGAACCGTCTTTTTGACAAACCCGTGCAGCAGGTTTTGGCCTCATCGGATTTCATTGATTATAAAAGCGGTCTCCAGGAATTTACCCAGGAGCATTTTGGCAAAACCCCATATTACACCCTGGCCCAGGAGAAGGGCCCTGACCATGATAAAACATTTGAGATCTGCCTAAATTTGGATACGGTTTGCACCATGGGCACAGGAAAAACCAAAAAAGCCGCTGAACAGGATGCTGCCAGAAAAGCCTTGGCGCTTTTGAACCCGAATCTTGATTAGGCCGTCATGTCCCCGCCCCTGGTAATTCCTTTTTTTATTCCCCACCAGGGATGCCCCCATTTATGCGTTTTTTGTAACCAACGCCTGATTTCCGGCCAGACTTCAGACGCGCAGACATTTGACAGTGAAGCAGCGCATCTATCTGATGTTATCCACACCTACCTTCAATTTAAAAAAAATCGTTCACGGGTGGAACTGGCCTTTTTCGGCGGTAATTTTCTGGGGCTGGAATCATCCAGAATACTTGCATTGCTTAAAGCGGTACAGCCATGGATTCACCAGGGACAGATCCACAGCATTCGTTGTTCCACACGTCCGGATACCGTCACCCCCCAAATTCTGGATCTTGCTCGGCCCTTTGGCCTTGAAACCGTAGAATTAGGTGTCCAGTCCATGGATGATCGTGTTCTTGCCCTGGCCGAAAGGGGACACACCAGTGAGGATACCCGAAAAGCCCTGGCCCTGCTTAGGGAAAGTGGCCTTAAAACCGGTGCGCAGGTGATGGTTGGGCTGCCCGGGGATGACGATTCCGGTGCTGTGCGTACTGCAGAAGAACTGGCCGAACTCAAACCGGATCTTGCCAGAATCTACCCGCTCCTGGTGCTGCATGGGTCCAGACTTGCCCAATGGTACCGTTCCGGACAATATGTTCCGTTAAGTCTTGACCAGGCTGTAGATCAGACAAAAAAAATGGTCACGATTTTCAAAGGTGCAGGGATCTCAGTGGCACGGATAGGACTGCAGGCCACACAGATGATGGATGATGCCGACCAGATGATTGCAGGGCCATGGCACCCGGCCTTCGGACATCTGGTTTTATCCGCACTTATGTTTGATCAGGCCTGTGAACAGATTGATACGATTCTTGCCGGCCGGGAAAGAATAGGAACACCGGGTGAGCCCAAAAGTATCGTGCTCCAGGTAAATCCGAGGTCTTTGTCCCGGCTCCAGGGCGACCGAAAAACCAATCTTGATCGTCTGGCTCATACATACCCGGGGATCTCTTTTATCATTGAAAGGGTTAAACCCCTGGATATAGATCAGGTTCATGCCTACATTTTATAGATATATTTAAATAGCGCCCGACCGAAAACCATAAATTTTGCCGATTACGGCGTTGGTCTGAAATTTTAATCCTCAAAATACTTCGTGTATTCCTCCGGTTAAAATTTCAGCCCGCCTTGTACTCAACAAAATTTCCAAGCTTTCGTTCAAGCACTAAATAGTTAGATTACTTTTAAGGAATGAGGCCGATGACGGATATTTATACAACGTTTGTTTCACATGAAACATTTTGGAGATATGCTTGAATTCTGATGGAAACAACAAAGCAAACGCGACAATCAGATGTTTTATTGCAATCGTTCTTGACCGACACACCAAGCGTCAGCTAAGCCGGATTCAAACGGATATTCGTTCCACCGGCATCCATGCAGGATGGCCTTCGGCCCATAATTTTCATCTAACCCTAAAATTTCTCGGGAATATGCCTGAGCAGGCGCTGGTTTGCATGAAAACAATCTTATCTGAAGCAGTTGCGGATAAGTCCCGGTTTAATATTACATTTAACCGACTTGGCGTTTTTCCAAACCCACGCCATCCAAAAGTCATCTGGATTGGGCAGAGTAAGACAAGCCCCCAATTGATAACTTTGCAGCGTGACATTGATTCAAGGCTGAATAAATGCTACCCGTTTGCTAAAGAAAAAAGATTTTCACCACACATCACCCTATCTCGGATACGCCGCCATGCAAAGCCAGGCACATTAAAAAAAGCGCTTGAAGTCAAACCAGGTGCCATACAAATGCCGGTAAACCAGGTTCATCTGATAAAAAGTCAGCTGTCTTCCTCCGGGGCTGTTCACGCGTCTTTATTCAGTGCCAATCTAAACTCTTCATGACTTTTGCAACGGTGGTGTAAATTTTAATTCAGACGACCGTCCTTGACGCCATACTTCTTCAACCTTGAACCCGTTTTTGTCGTCCGGAAGTGACAAAAGTTGGTAAACACCACCTATCCTGGTACCGGCATAGGCTTTTCCTTTAATCTCAATAATCGGAACGCCGATCTTTTCCTTTGATTTTTCCAAATAGGCAAAAAGTGTTTTTTCGTGTGAGAGAATCTCCTTGTCTGCCTGCTCCGTAAATATGAAAATTTGTTTTTCCAGTTCCACAACAGAGGCATCATGCTCTTTTTTAGAAACATTCATTGTTTTCAATGAAGCCAGAGAACTGTTCATTCGCTTATCGTAGGTTGAAATCAGCTTCTTGATATTTATCAAGATTTTCTTATTTATGTGCTCCTTTTTTTTATCAAGTTCAGATAAAAGCGCATCTTTTTTTTTCTTGGCCTTGTCATGAAACGTTTTAAGTTCGATCATTTTCTTAAAAATTTTTTCTGCCTGGGACTGGTGGCCTCGCTTATCATCTTTGAGATCTTCCAATTTGCCAAAAATAGAATTCATTATATCCAAAATGGTTTGCACAAGGCCAATGCCATGGTGTTCGCCGCCTGCAACAATAGTGCTTGGCCTTGACCTTTCACTGCCGACACCTGAGAGAACGACCCCACCCTTGGCATAAATTTTTGATGAAATTACCCGGCATTTTGGACCTTCAAATCTTCCGCTGCACCTGATCTGCGCATCAATGATCTCATTTTCAACATAGACATCGCCAAAGGTCTCGATCTTGCTGTTATGCACATACCGGGCATGGACATCACCCTGGGCACGGATCGTCGCACCCGTAATACCGACCCGGGTATGGATACCGCCGACGGCATTTATATTTGCATCCCGAATTTCCTCGGCACGGACCTTGCCTGCGGTTATCGGATATGCGCCGGTAATCGTGCCTGAGACCGACAAGTCTGCATAGGGTTCAATGGGGCCGTAGCGGTAATCTGCATCTTCCAGGATATGCACCACAGGATGAACAAACATTTTTCGGGCAGCGGAAAGGGCCGGGATTCCGGATTTCGCGGCGAGGATTTTCAATCTATCCCTTGACCATCTGGTATTTTCGCCACAACAAACAGCAAAATCATTGCCGGCTTCAGCTTTTATGTGTTCACCATACAGATTCTCAATTTGAACTTTTATGGCTGCACCTGTCTGTGCGAAGAGAACTTCTCCCTTTTTTTTCTCTATTGGCTTGCCGTTATCTTCGCTTATATATAAAGAAAAATTGCATTGCCGCTTCAAGAGATCAATGCAATCCACCCGGGCAACAGGAAATTTATTAACACCGGCATCAAGAAAACACCGAATAAAAGAGTCTGGATACACACCGTTTACAATACCATCTGTCATGACGGCATCTTTAATCTGGTTTAATGTAATCTCAATTTCATCAGGATGGCGTCTTTCTATCCAGGCCGTCATACGATCTGAACTGACAATGATACTTATTTCGGATTGTTTTTCGCCCCCCCTGCCCTTTTCGAAAGATTCGAGGGATTTGCTTTTTTCATCAAATGAATCATAATCAGTTTTATTAAACAGATTCTGCTCTTTGAGGATTAAATCTTTTTGTTTGGTTGTTATGATCCGGGTTTCAACAAGAATATCACCGATAAGTTTTTTATGTCGTGACTTTTTAAATACCTTCTTTTGTAATTCCAATGCCTGATTGATATCGACCTTGGTGGCAAGGCCTTTTTCAACGGCAATTTTACCGAATTCTTCGCCGCTTTTTCGGACAATTTGGTACTCTTGGATCAGCTTAAGCAACCCCAGTTGATACCGGGTTGCCATGCCTTCATCACGCAACAGATCCTCAAAAGCAGCCTGCTCTTTTTTAAAGGTGAAAAGTTGTAACAGATAAGCATACTGATCCTGGGAGATGGTGCCGTACTTGAGTGCAAGATCTGCCAATGTCGGAAAATTATTGGCCTGTTCTGCACCGGTGCTGTTTATTTCACTTCTCAATTCCCACCCTGGCCGCTACACCTTGTTGATAATAATGTTTGATTTCTGTCATTTCCGTTACAAGATCGGCTTTATCCATAACCGACGCAGGCGCATAGCGTCCGGTAATCACAAGCTCAATATGTTCGGGCTTTATATCAATCAGATGTATTAGGTCTTCCTCTGAAAGTAAACCGCAAAAACAGGCTATATTGGCCTCCTCAGCGACAACAAGATCATGGTCTCCTGATTCAATAATGCGGCATAATCGTTCATAGCCCTGTCGACAATTAGCTTTTTCTGCATCAGAGGGTTTTCCTTTAACAAATTGCCCGGCACCATATTGCTCAACAACGATATTATCAAATCTCTTCAATGCTTTTATTTCAGAATACATACCCTGTTTCATAAATTGAATAATGAAAACCTTGAGTCCGGCTCCGGCCGCTCTGAGTGCAAGACCAAGACTTGCGGTTGTTTTTCCCTTACCATTGCCCGTGTAAACCTGAACGTAACCTTTCACGAAACCGTTCCTTTTCCCTTAGGCGATCAATTATGATTCA
>Ga0193963_1000586_pt1 | contig 18907 bp, 9 predicted proteins | sample FB_6_MG_FD_140359 | JGI IMG/M metagenome (GOLD analysis project Ga0193963, IMG submission 140359) | Microbial mat bacterial communities from the Broadkill River, Lewes, Delaware, United States - FB_6_MG | ecosystem: Environmental > Aquatic > Freshwater > River > Microbial mats | place: USA...
ATGTTTGACACTCTCCACAACCTTTATTTTTCATATTGTCTGTAAGTTTAGTCTTGTTTAAAGTTTTTATATGCTTCATAATTAACCTCCTTGTCTAACTTGAAATTATTCAATTATAATTACTAATAGACATAACGTCCCATTAGCACTCCGTAATTATACTATAATTTAATTGGTTTGTCAAATCACTTAGCCCTTTAATTTTAAGCCATTACTTGTTGTTTAAACTCTTGATATCTCTTATAATATTTTTTTTATTTAGTGTCAAAAAACTATTGGAACTTAAGCTTTGAAAATACTTAGAAATCAACAATCTAATTGTATCAAATAATATTTTCCTTGATTCTGAGTCGAGATTTCTAGTTGCATTAATTATTGCTAATAATTCACTTTGCCAAGTAGAAGAAAAATCTATAACTAATTTCGAATCCATGGCATCTATTACACTAAATAATGTATTTACAAAATCCATTTTTCTTTCTTCATCTAGGGCATTTATCCAATCAGACAATGCATTTTTCTGTATCTTAGCTGCCTTAGATAAATCATCTGATGTTTCGAAATCCACATTTCCAATTTCCCATGAATACGGATCATGTTGTAAAATTCCGAAACCATTACTTTTAACTACGATATACTTCTCTTTGGATTCTAAAACCATCCCTACAACACTTTCTACTGGTACAGTTTTACTTATTTTTTGACAAATAGAATTATACTCATAGCCTTCCACAATAGACCTTATAAATCCTGGTCCATCGTGATTAAAAATAGCAATTATTCTATCTTTTACATCCTCATACGATTTCATAGCAGAATATACAGCTAAATTACCTCCTTTTGAATGTCCACCTACATATATTTTATGAGATATAATTGATGTAACTTTATTCAAATATTTTCTAGCTTGCTCCTGAGAAGGCACTGGTGTCATAAATGCCATATTAAAATCTTCCTTCCAACCTAAAAATGTATTATCTGTTCCTCTAAATGCAACATATGCAATTTTTTCTGATAGTAAGAAAGTCATAGCTGAAAATTGTTTCTCTTCATCATAACTTATTTCATTTGCGTAAAACATTACTTCTACATCTCTAAATCTAGGACTTGCCGCCATATTAAATAATAATTGTTTATTAAGTTCAACATATCTCAAATCTGAAAAAATCTCATCAAAATATTCTAATTTAATAAGTTCTTTAATTTTTATTGTTTTAAACCCATCAGCCAATGATGGTATTATTTCATCAAAAAACAAATATGACAATTGCGAAAAAATCAAACTATCCACGTCATTCAAATTTCTTTCTTCAAATGTATCTAAATTTTCTTCTATATAATTTATTATATTACCCATATTTTTTCCTCCAGATATTTCCTAGGAAATATTTATCTTCATAAGTAAATTATATCACACATTTATTCATTTGTTAATAAATTAAAGACCTTTTGACGATACTATATATATATGTTATAATTTTTTTATCAAACATTTGTACAGAGAGGTTATTATGAATTGGACTAATGAACAACTTGATGTTATAAACACAAGAGAAAAAAATATATTAGTATCTGCAGCAGCCGGATCAGGTAAAACTGCAGTTCTTGTAGAAAGAATAGTGAAATTAACTATTGAAGATAAAATACCCATTGAAAACTTTCTTATAGTTACATTCACCAATGCAGCTGCTAAAGGTATGAAATTGAAAATCCAGAATGCTTTTAATAATATTTTATCTAACTCCAAAAATTTCGACCGAAACTACATTACATACATAAGAAAACAATCAAATAATTTAAGTAAGTCAAGCATATCTACAATACATGTGTTTTGTCTTGATATTATTAGAAACAATTTCAATTATCTTGATTTAGATCCAGCTTTTAGAATTGGCGATGAGATTGAATGTTCACTCATGCTTAATGAAGCGATTGAAGAAATACTTGAACATAAATTTGAAGAAAATAATCCTAGTTTTATCAAAATTGTTAACTCTTTTTCTGGTAATCGAACAGATGATAAACTTATATCATTACTTAAAGATATATACACTTTCATACAAAGTTTTCCAGAACCAAATCTATGGTTAACTAGCGAAATAGAAAAACTCAACATAGAAGATAAGGATTTAGATAAATCAGACTGGATTGAAAATATATTATCAGATATAAATGAGCAACTAAATTCATTCATAGAATATTCTTCACTAAGAGATATAGAAAAATCTTTATCTAACAAAGAAGACGAATTTTCAAGTGCTGCTATTTCATCAGATAAATTAATTGTAAACTATTTAAAATCATCTTTATCTAAAGGCTATGAAGATTTCACAAAAGATTTATTGAACATTGAATTCAAAGCAAAAAGCAGAGCAAAAAAAGTGCCTAAAGAAATTGAAAATGGAATAGTCACTGCTTTAAACATAGCGTATAAATATTGTTCGAAGAATTTATCAGACGAGTTAAAAAAACTTCAATCCTCATTACCTAACAAAAGCATAGATGAACTATCTGCTGATATCCAATATATGTATCCATTGTTAAAAACAATGTCTGACTTAGTTATTCAAATAAGTGATTTATTTCAGCTAAAAAAACGAGAAAAATCAATTATTGATTTCAATGACTTTGAACATTTAGCATATAAAGCTTTATCTAATCCTGAAATAGCTAATTACTATAAAGATAAATACGATTATATATTTGTGGATGAATATCAAGACAGCAATCAAATTCAAGAATCCCTAATATCAAAAATAAAAAAAGATAACAATTTGTTTATGGTAGGTGATTCTAAGCAAAGTATTTACAAATTTAGACTTGCAGATGTTGAAATTTTTACTAAAAAAATGAAATCTTATAGTCTACTTACTTCTGAGAAAGATAAAAGAATAGATTTAAATAAGAATTTCAGAAGTAGAAAGGAAATACTATGCGGAATAAATCATATTTTTTCTAATATTATGACTGAAAAATTAGGTGAATTAAATTATGATGAATCTGTATTTCTATACCCTGGAATGGAATTTTATAGTGATGAAACTACAGTGCCTGAATTAGCTTTGATTTTAAATTCAACTACATCTACTTCTGATGATAACACATTAAATACTATAAAGGATATAAAAAAACAGGAATTAGAAGCACATTTTATTGCAAATAAAATAATTAAATTAATAGATAAACCAATATATTCTGCAAACAGTAAGGAAGCTAAATTAGCCACTTACAAGGATATTGTAATTTTAATGCGTTCAACAACTTCTTGGTCTGAAATATTTCAAAATGTATTTATAGAATATGGTATACCTTTCTATCAAGATGCTGGATCAGGTTACTATGATACTCTAGAAATTCAAATAGTACTCAACTACTTGAAAATAATTGATAACTTAAGACAAGATATACCCTTGCTCAGCATAATGAGAAGTCCTTTGTATAAATTCAATGCGGATGAATTAACTATAATTCGTCTTAACAAAACAAATTGCAGTTACATAGACGCCGTATTAAATTATAGTAAGACTCATGATGATGCCATATCTTCAAAAATATCTAAACTATTAAGCGATATAAAGAAATTCAAACAAACTAGTCACTATATAGATGTAAATGAATTAATATGGAATATCGTAATCGAAACAAAATACTATGATTTTATAGGACTATTACCCAATGGAAAATTAAGACAAGCTAATATAAGGCTATTAACAGCAAAGGCTAAAGATTATGAAAACACTTCAATGACTGGCTTATATAATTTCATAAAATATATAGATAAAATTAAGTTCTCCAATAAAGGCAATTCTGAAGCAAAAATAATCGCAGAAAATGCTAATGTAGTCAGACTTATGACTATTCATAAAAGCAAAGGCTTAGAATTTCCAATTGTATTTATTTGTGGATTAAATAAGCAATTTAATATGCTAGATACAAAATCAACTATATTAAAACATAAAACTTATGGACTGGCTCCAAAATATCTCAATGCTGATATACGTGCTAAAAGAGAGACTATACCAAGATACGCCATCAAAAACATCATAAAAAAAGAAGCTTTATCTGAAGAAATGAGAATATTATATGTTGCTTTAACTAGAGCAGTTGATAAATTAATTTTAACAGCCTCTTTTGATTCAATTGAGAAAAAATCTAAAATATGGAAAAAAGAACCTTCTTATTACAATTTATTATCATCTAAATCATATATAGATTGGATAATGATGGTATTATATAAACACAAAGATTGTAAAGAACTTAGAGAATCTTTAGAAGATCTGGATTCATATGGTTTAGTTGATAAAGAAAACACAAAATGGAATATAAATATTTTCTCTCAAGATGATATAAATTTTGAGGAGTCAACAATTGAAGAAGATTCTATATCTCATATAGAAGAAATTGAATCTACTAATATCGATAAAAACGAATACTGCGCAGTAGATAAAATACTAAGTTATTCTTATCCAAATCCTACTGCAACTATGATACCAACAAAAATGAGTGTTACAGAAATTAAACGTTATAAAAACAAAGAGAAAAAAATAGCTGACTTAAATATAAACATCCCAAAATTGCTTTCAATTCCAAGTTTTAAAATTTCTAAACAATATACAGCTGCAGAAATTGGAACACTTACTCATACTGCTATGCAACATATTCGATTAGATAGAACTAATACCTTAGATGATATAAACATGCAATTACAAAATATGGCTGATAAAGGAATAATAAAAAGCGAGGAACTAGAGGTAATAAATGCTGAAAAAATATTTGCATTCTTTACAAATGATTTAGGCACTAGAATGCTAGCTTCAAAACAAATATATCGTGAAGCTCCTTTCATATATAAGATGAAAGCTAACAGTATCTATAATAATTATGAAAACTCTTCGGATGAAATCATTGTTCAAGGTATTATAGATTGTTACTTTATAGAAGATAATAAAATAATTTTAATTGATTATAAAACTGATAAAATAACAGACTTAGAAATAACTAAGGCTCAATATTTAGCTCAAATAAAGAGTTATAGTGAAGCTTTAGAAAAAATAACCAATATGACTGTATCGGAATCTTATCTTTATTTATTTGACATTGATTCTGCAATAGAAATATATTAATACAAGGAGAACATATGGACTACATAATACTGACAGCTTTAGTTATAGTAATCATACTATTAACTTTAAATCTTATCAAAATAAATAACCTATTCAATTCAAAAAAAGATCAATCAAGTGATTTATCGGAGGAAATATTTGATATAAAAGCTTTGCTTATATCAGAATTAAAAAAACAAAACATTGAAAGCATAAGAGATATGAGTGATTTGAAAGATAAAATGAATATTAGTATCATTGATCTTAAAGACAGTGTAACTACTAGTATGAATGATTTGAAAAACACCATGAATTCTAATCTATTTGATATAAGTAGTGAATTAAATAATAAATTAGAACATAGTTTAAATAAAACTAATAAGGCGTTCGAAAATCTTTTAATTAGAATGGCTAAAATTGATGAAGCTCAAAAAAATATAGATAATTTAGGCCATAATATTGTATCTCTACAAGATATTTTAACTGATAAAAAAACCAGAGGCAATTTCGGTGAAGTGCAACTCTATAATATTTTAACAAATGTGTTTGGAGAGAACTCAAAAATATTTGAAAGTCAATATAAATTATCAAATGGAACTATTGCCGATAGTATTTTGCATCTTCCTGAACCCACTGGTAATATCTGTATAGATTCTAAATTTCCACTTGAAAATTACAGAAAATCAGTAGATCGAACTATATCAAATAATGAAAGAAAAACTGCTGAAAAGCTTTTTAAAATTAACCTTAAAAAACACATAGACGACATCAGTTCTAAGTATATTATTCCTAATGAAACTTCTCATCAAGCTATTATGTTTATACCAGCAGAAGCTATTTTTGCTGAGATTAATGCATACTATCAAGATATAATAGATATAGCTAATGAAAAAAAAGTTTGGATTGCTTCTCCTACAACTTTAATGGCAGTTTTAAATACTACCCAACTAATATTGAAAAATATCGAAAGAGAAAAATATGCAAATATTATTCAAAATGAATTAACAAATTTAAACATTGAATTTCAAAGATATAGAAACAGATGGAATAATTTAAGCAAAGATATCGACAAAGTATCAAAAGATGTTAAAGATATCCATATTACATCTGAAAAAATTGAAAATAGATTTAATTCTATTTCAAATGTAGATTTATAAGAGAGGTAACCCCTCTCTCTTTATTTTTTAAAAATTTGATAAAAAAACTCTTGCATTTTTTTTCATTTTATGCTAATATATTAAAGTACTAATTAAGCCGATGTGTCGGAACTGGCATACGAACACGACTCAAACTCGTGCGGGAAACCATGTGGGTTCGAATCCCACCATCGGTACCATTTAAACCTCAATTTGAGGTTTTTTTTTTACAAAAAAACAGATGATAATTTATCATCTGTTTCTAAATTTTACATCTGTATTTTTCAAGACACAATTATTACATTAATTTGAATGCACCTGCAACTATAACTATTATTGCAAACAACATTCTATAAAATGCAAATATTCTCATAGGTTTTCTTTTTAAGAAAGAAATAAATTTATCTATAACAAATATAGCCACTATAAAGGACACTATAAATCCTACTACTAATGATGCAATCTCTAAACCTGTAATAGTACCAAGTCCACCTATTTTAATTATTTTCAGCAAACTCATACCACACATTACAGGAATTGCTAAAAAGAATGAAAATTCAGCAGCTGCTACAGTAGATAAACCTGCTACCCATCCTCCAATAATTGTTGATGCTGATCTAGACATTCCAGGAATTATAGCTAAACATTGAAAAAATCCAACAACCAAAGCTTGCTTAGGAGTAATAATAACATCATTTAATGTTTGCTTACTTCTTCTTTTTTTCCTAAGTTTATTCTCTGCATAAATCATCAATATACCACCAAAAAACAAAGCTATAGCAACTGTCCAAGGAGAAAATAAATATTTATCTGCTAAATCATCTAGAAGAATACCAAATACTCCTCCTGGTACACAAGCAAGTACTATCATCAACCAAAATCTAAATCCTGACTTCTCAAATCCTACTTTTTTAGGGAAAAAATTTAATAAAGTTTCTTTTATTTTTGACCAATAAAGTACTACAACCGCTAATATTGCACCAAGTTGTATAACATAAGTGTACATTTCAACATATTTTGGACTTATACTTTCAAATTTTAACAAATTTGTAAAAATTATTAGATGTCCTGTTGATGAAACAGGAAGGAATTCAGTGATTCCCTCCACAATTCCTAAAATTACTGATTTTAATATAAAAATTATTGTCTCCATCTAGTCTCCTGTATTCTCTGAATTTTCTGTATTCTCATCTGTATCATTTGAATCTACTACTTGAGAATCAATTTTTTTTATTGGAGGTCTTCTATGAAAAGTACAAACATCTGTAGGTACTTGATATTGATAGTCTTCACATTCTAAACCATCATATAAAAGATGATCTTCAGAAACTCCGTTTACAGATATTATCTTTAACTCTTCAAAATAATATTTATATTGAAGAGGTTTTTCTGTAACAGTATTAGTACCTTGATTTTCTGAATCATTTTCATTACTATTTGTACTGCTTTCATTATCAGGATTACTTGAATCTTCATCATTGTTATTATCATCGGTCAAATTAGAATTACTATTTTCATTTGATTCATCAGCTACTTGATTATTATTTTCCATTATATTATCATTTGTTTTATTATACATATCTATAGAATTTCTCCAAGATGATAACATTTCATCAGTTGCTTCTACAAGTTCTAATTCCAATATAGCTGATGCATCATACTTCGTTTTAAGCTCTTCAAATCCCATTCCATTAGCAAAATCATTCTTAACATTTTCATATATTAATCTTGCTTCTATTATACCTTCCATGTTTCCTGTCTTACTATTAGGATTTTCCAAATAGTTATACGGTTTATCTCTTTTAATAAATATTCTATCTATTAAAGCTTCATTAGGACAGTACATACTAGGTAACTTGAATGTTTCTGCACAAACTTTAACTTTTACATGAGTATCACATTTTTCTGTAGGTTCTGTACCCTTTACAAAATATTCGTAATTCACTCTAGATCCTCTAGGATCATTCTCACATAATGAAGTTGGTATCAGACCTGAGTCTTTACAAACCCTAACTTTCACAATTGTATCAGGTTTTTCAAATTCTGCTGGTTCTAAATCTCTATGAATTTCAGTCATTATTTCTCCCAAAATTCTAGAAGTTCCTGTACTCCCTGTACCCATTTTTAATGTTGGATTATCATTTCCAACCCACACAGCACATGAATAATAAGGTGAAAATCCTAAACACCATAAATCTCCATTATCTTGAGTTGTACCTGTTTTAGCAGCCATATCTATATCATTATCTCTAATTCTAGCAGTATAAGATAAACCATCAGTAACAGTTGTTCTAAGTATATCTCCAATCATAAAAGAACTTTCAGCTGAAAATGCTCTTTTAGGATCGGCTTTATTTTCTAATAATACATTTCCATCAGAATCTAATACTTTTGTATAGCATATAGGTTTTATATACATTCCTGCATTTGCAATAGTACCATAAGCAGCAGTCATTTTAAGTGGCGAAAATCCTTGAGTCAATCCACCTAAAGCTAGTGCAGAAGGATTCATATCATTATACGCTGCATTTTCTGTATTCATTATAAAAGTATCATTAGATGGATTATCTAAATCAATCAATCCACATTTAGATAATGTCTTTATGGCAGTATCTATGCCCACTTTTTCCAATGTTTTAACTGAACAAACATTTAACGATTGCTCTAAAGCATATCTCATAGTTGTTAATCCATGATATTTATATTTATATGAGTGATAATACTCCATCCAGTTTTTAGGCCATCTTTTACCTCTATCATCATAATTTGGAACATCATCTACAATAGTTGCTGGCCCATCTCCTAGTTCAAAAGCTGGCATATATACAGATAATGGTTTTATAGTTGAACCTGGTTGTCTAACAGAATCTACAGCTCTGTTAAATGTTCTACTACCTTCTATCTTTCTACCACCTACAAGTGCCTTTATTTGACCAGTTCTATAGTCTAATATTACAGTCGCTGCTTGAGGTTGAACAATTCCTGATTTCGTATAATAGTAATAATTATCTGAAATTATCATATTTCCATCGCTATCTAAAGTATAAAAATCTTTAAATTTATCAAGAAAACTTTTATTAATCTTTACTTCCCCTACTCCTGCTTTACTAGATATAATTTCAAAAGATTCACCTACATTTAATCCACCAATACTGTGAACTACTAATTCATTAGCATCATTGATAGTGTAACAATCAATAATATCTATAGTAGTAGTATGTAATCCTAATTTTTTTGATGATATAAGTAAATTTCCGCTTTGATCAAATTCAAACTCATCCGCTAACAAATATAATTGATTTTCATCATTTAATATATTTTCCTTCTTAAAATATAATGGATATCCTGAATTATTTAAACAGTTTAAATCTCTATCCAAACAACCATATCCACTACCGCCAATCCATCTAAAATATTTCCAATTTTGTCCAACTGGTTGATCTTCAGAAGGTTCTTTACCCATCAATAAGGTCCCAAAATTATCAAATATGCCTTCAACAGTTCTCTGCATTTCTATATCCATAGTAGCATAAATTTTCAATCCACCTTTGTACAAATAACTTCTAGCTTCTTCATAGGTCATTTCTTTTTCTTCCATCAAATCGTCTACAACTGAATTCATAACATAATCAGTAAAATTATCAGATTCAATATCTTTTACTCTTGTTTCACCTGGATTGATAGATTTTCTCATATCTTGAGCTAACGCTGCGTCATATTCTTCCTGCGTAATTTTTTCTGTAGTTAACATACCATATAAAACAGTATGCATTCTATCAATAGCTGCTTGATTATATATACAAGCATATTTTACTGAACCTACATATACATAACCCACTATATCCTCTTCAGATACTCCTTCTAAGTTTTCTAATGCACATCTTTGATAAGGTGCATATGCTGTAGTACTTTTTGGAGCTCCTGCTAATAATGCGCTCTCAGCTAAAGTTAAATCACTAACATCTTTTGAAAAATATGCATATGATGCAGCCTGCACTCCATATATACTTGGTCCCATAGGTATAGTATTTAGATAATAATTAAGAATCTCATCTTTATCGATCATCTTTTCAATTTTAACAGCTAAATACATCTCTTGAATTTTTCTTTCCCATGCTTTTTGACTATATAGATATAAATTTTTCATCAACTGCTGGGTAATAGTACTACCACCTTGACCCTTTATATCACCAGATTTAATATTGTTAATAAGTGCTCCTGCTATACGTCTAATGTCTATCCCAGGATGCTCATAAAATCTTCTATCCTCAGTAGCTACAAATGCATCTTTAACACTTTGTGGAATTAAATCATAACTTACAATTTCTCTATTTTCATTAGCACTTTGTAATTGCTGTATAATATTACCATTTTGATCTAATATCTCCGAACTTTGATTTAGAGATTGTAATATATTGCTTGGATCTATTTCAGGTGCCTTATCAATTACATCTAGTGCCCATTTAGCAACAAATAAACCTACAACAATAACGGCAATCAATATTAATAGAAGAATAGTTTTAAGAACTTTAAACTTTCTCTTTTTTTTCTTGCCTTTTTTCTTTTTCTTGATTTTTTTATCATTATTAGTAGATTTTTTATTATCATCTACTTTTTTCTTCGTGTTTTCATCATTATTTTTTTGCATATTTTCCTCCGTTCATACAGAATATTATATCATAGTAAACTATCTAAATCAATATTTTTGAATATTAGTCAGTATTAAGAATTTTTAACTATATAATATCAAGTGTTTTTAATAAAATCGAACATTAAAATTAGTAACATGATATTCGTTCGTATTAAAGCAAAAGATATTCAATAATCTGTTGACAAAATTCATATTTTGTTATAAAATGTAGACGTGAAAATAATGCGATAAAATCGTAAATTCGGAGGTGCTAAAATGATTACAGCAATTGCAGGAGTTAACTGGGGAGATGAAGGAAAAGGTCGTATGGTCGACTTATTAGCAAACGACTATGAGATAGTAGCCAGATATCAAGGCGGAAACAACGCTGGTCATACAGTAGTTAATGAAAAAGGTAAATTTATTTTGAATTTACTTCCATCAGGTATTTTAAGAGAAGATGTAGTAAATGTTATGGGTAACGGAATGGTTATTGATATTGAACATTTACACGGAGAAGTTGGAAGATTAATAGAAGCAGGAGTTAATGTTTCTCCAAAAAATCTTAAAATCAGTGATAAAGCTATTATCTGTATGCCTTACCATGTAATGCAAGATTGTCTAGAAGAAGAAAGACTTAAGGATGCAAAATATGGTTCTACTAGACGTGGAATCGCACCAGTTTACAGTGATAAATATAGCAAAAAGGGCATTAGAATGGGAGATTTATTATACCCAGAAGCTCTAAAGAAAAGATTAAAAGAAATAGTTGAATGGAAAAATTTAACTATAAAAGGTGTATATGATGCTGAAGAAGTTACATACGATAACATGCTTAATTGGTTAGAAACATATGGAAACGAATTTAAAGAATACGTATGTGATACAGGTGTTTTCTTAAATGATGCAGCAAAAGAAGGAAAAGACATCATGTTTGAAGCACAATTAGGAGCTTTAAGAGATATTGATTTTGGAATATATCCATTTACATCATCATCATCTACTATTGCAGCTTATGCCCCAATAGGAGCAGGAATACCTAATCGTAAATTAGATTATTCTTTAGGTATAATGAAAGCATACTCAACTTGCGTAGGTGAAGGACCATTTACTTGTGAAATGTTCGGACCTGAAGCTGATGATTTAAGAAAAGAAGGTTTCGAATATGGTGCTGCTACTGGTAGACCAAGAAGAGTTGGCCCATTTGATGTTGTTGCTTCAAGATATGGAGTTAGATGTCAAGGTGCTGATGAAATTGCCCTTACTAAATTGGATGTTTTATCATACTTAGATGAAATACCAGTATGTACTAAATACGATGTTGATGGAGTACTTGTTGAAGATTTTCCTACAGGAAAAGCATTAGATATAGCTAAACCAGTTGTAGAATATGTTAAAGGTTGGAAAGTAGATATTAGTAAATGTCGTAAGTTAGAAGATTTACCAAAAGAGGCAGTTGAGTATATAAAATACATTGAAAGGACTGTAGATTGTCGAATTAAATATGTTTCAGTTGGTCCTGAAAGAGACGATTATTTGACAATGTTTTAATATATGATAGAAAATAATGATTTAAATAAAGAGAAATGTTTAATTGTTGCTATTAACATTAATAATAGCGAAGAAGAAAATGATTTAGACGAACTTGAAGATTTAGTAGCCGCTTGTGAAGCTGAAGTAGTTGGAACAGTTACTCAAAACAGACGTTCAAAAGATGCAAACCTATATATCGGTCTAGGGAAATTAGAGGAAATAAAAGTTTATGCCGAAGAATTAGAGGCTGATACTATTATTTTTAATGATGAATTAACTGGATCGCAAATAAGAAATATAGAAGATATAGTAGAAATTAAAGTTATTGATAGAACTACTTTGATTTTAGATATTTTCGCAAGACGAGCATTAACAAATGAAGGTAAACTTCAGGTAGAACTTGCACAATTAAAATATAAATTACCTCGTCTAGCTGGTTTGAATGCTGGTTTGTCTAAACAGGGTGGCGGAATTGGAAGTAAAGGTCCTGGAGAGAAAAAACTAGAATTAGATAAAAGACACATTTTACGTAGAGTAGAAGAATTACAAGATCAATTAAATAGAATAGAAAAAGTTAGAGAAACTAAAAGAAAAAAAAGACTTAAAGATGAAGTACCAGTAGTTTCTATAGTAGGTTATACCAATGCTGGAAAATCTACATTATTAAATGCCTTAATGGAATATTCAAATACTGGTGATGAAGATAAACAAGTGTTTGTAAAAGACATGCTTTTTGCTACTCTAGATACTGAACATAGAAAAATACGACTACCCGGTGGAAGATTTGTAATTTTCTCTGATACTGTAGGTTTCATAAAAAAATTACCTACTCAAATAGTTAAGGCTTTCAAAGGTACCCTTGAAGAAATTCAATATGCTAGCTTGATATTACATGTAATGGATATTAATGATGAGCATTTAGAATTACATAAGCAAACTACCACTGATTTAGTTGAACAAATTTCGGGTAAAGACATACCACTCGCTTCTGTTTATAATAAAATAGATAAACAGACTGATAAAAATTTTCTTCAAACTAATAATACGCTTTATATTTCAGCCACTTCTAAGATTAATTTAGATTCTTTATTAGAATACGTTGATACAGCTATTAATGGAGAAAAAGCTAATTATTTACTTAAAATACCAAATTCCGACCTAAAAACTTACTATGAAATTTATGGTAAAAGATATACTTTTAATGAAGAATTTGATGCTGAAGGAGTATCTTTTGAATCAATTATATATGATGATGAAATAGATAACTACTCTAAATATATAGTGGAAAAATTATCATAGTTGACATTTTAACTGTTCTATACTAATATTGTATAGAACAGTTTTTTATTAACAAATACAAGATAAAATGAGGTTGGAAATGAAATCATATAGAACAATACACATGGAAGGTATCGATACCTATATAATAAACAAGTCAAAATTTATAGCATACGCCAAACCTATTAATTCGGAAGAAGAAGCAATCGAATACATCTCTTCAATAAGCAAACAAAACGCAGATGCAACACATAATGTGTATGCTTATGTATTTGGCGAAAATAGTAATATACAAAGATACTCTGATAATGGTGAACCGTCAGGAACAGCTGGAATACCTGCACTAAATGTTTTGAAACAAGAAGAACTGCGCAATATATGTATAGTAATAACTAGATATTTTGGTGGAAGCAAGTTAGGTACTGGTGGCTTAATAAGAGCATATGGAAAGACTGCAAAACTTGCTATTAATAAGGGAATTATTGTTGAAAAATCACCCTTTACTTCTATCAATATTAACATAACTTATTCTTTACTTGGAAAAATAGAAAATAGTCTTCAAAATACTCAGTTTAAAATAATAGATAAACAATTTACTGATCAAGTAACACTAACTATTTTATCACCTGAATCTGATTTAGAATTTTTACATACAACTATTGATAATTTAACTGGTGGCTCTAGCAATTTTGTTATTATTGATACTCAACTATATTCAACTATAAATAAAAAAATAATCGAGTAATTACTCGATTATTTTTTATATGAATTTATAAACCTCTAGATTTTCTTTCTCTATTAGTGTTCACCTCTTTATTTTCAAGACTAGAAGAATCTTTAATATCATTACCATATTTTTCTTCTGCAATCTTAATACTTTCAGAATTTTCATTTAACGATATATTCATTGCTCTGTTAATTTCTTCATCCACTATGCGTTCGATTAGCTCTTCTTCTATATCTTCTACTTCTTCTTTATGATCTCTTAGTTCTTCTTCTATATTTTCTACTTCTTCTTTATGGTGTCTTAGTTCTTCTTCTATTTCTTCTTTTTCTTCTTTATGGTCTATTTGTTCTTCTTCTATTTCTTCTTTTTCTTCTTTATGGTCTATTTGTTCTTCTTCTATATTTTCTACTTCTTCTTTATGGTCTCTTAGTTCTTCTTCTATTTCTTCTTTATGGTCTATTTGCTCTTCAATAATTTCATCATCACCGTCATATAATGTAAACTCTTCCATCATTACATACATATCTTTAGCTTGTGACGATAGTTCTTCAGAAGATGCTGCTGCTTCTTCAGCTGTTGCTGAATTTGTTTGAACTGCTCCTGAAATGCTTATAATACCTTCTTCTATTTGATTTATTGACGTTTTTTGAGTTTTGGTAGCTAAATCTATTTTTTCCACTATATCAGCTTGCTTTCTAATAAAAATAAGTATTTCTTCTAATGATTTTGACGTAGCATCACATAATCTATTTCCTTTTACAACTGTTGATATAGATGATTTAATCAAATCACTTGTCTCCTTAGCAGCATTTGATGTTTTATTAGCAAGTTTTCTAACTTCTCCAGCAACTACTGCGAAACCTAAACCCGCATCTCCAGCTCTAGCAGCCTCTATTGATGCATTTAAAGATAAAGTATTTGTTTGAAAAGCTATATCTTCTATTGTATGAACAATTTTACCTATTTTATTTGATACGATCATTATTTCATTCATAGCACTAACTAAATTTTTCATTTGCTCATTTCCTAAATCGGCTGTTTCCATGGTATCTATCGAAACATTATGAGCTATATTAGTGAATTCAGTGGTTTTGTTTATCTCTTCGGTTATATTAACAATTGATTCTGATAAAATATCTACAGAACTCGCCTGCTCAATTGATGATTCTGATAAACTTTGAGCACCATCAGTTAATTGATCAGAACTGTAACTTATTTCCTCGCTCGTATTTACCACATTTCTGATAGTATGACTAAGCTTAATTCTGATATTATTTAATGATCTTTGAATTTTCATAAAAGCACCTTCAACATTAGCATCTATATCTATATTTAGATCTCCTGCTGCAATTTTATCTAAATTATATGAAACATCATCGATATTTTCTATATACATATTCAATCTATCAACAGTTTTTTTCAAACTAGCCGCTAAATTGCCAATTTCATTCTCCTCTTTGTAATCAATTTCTACATTCAAATTTCCATCAGCAATTTCGTTCGAAACTTTTTCTAAATACTTAATTGGTGTAACTATATTTTTTGCCATAATTACTATAACTATAATTACTACCACTAAAATAACTACGCCTATAATAATCAAAAATATAATTAATGAATTTACAGATTCGAAAAATAATTTGCTAGGCATACCAGTAATTAAAGTAATGCCTGTAGAGCTTGATTTCAAAACACTACCTATATATTCTTCTGAATCTAGGTGATATGTAATTTCTCCACTTGTTTTACTATCAAACGCTGAAATTAGTTTACTATCCATTTGTGTAGTATGTAACTCATGACCTACTATATCTGGATTATCATCATACAAAATCATTCCATCTTCAGAAATAATAGTAAGATTATTCTCATTATCTGATCTAAACTCATTAATCTTCTGAATAAATATTTCTGTTGGTATATCTAAACCTACAACTCCAATATTTTGAAATGCATTTAATTTTACCATTGTTACAATTGATATTACTTCTTTGCCAGTCTTTTCACTTATATATGGTGATGTAAGTGTAGTTTCTTTTTTTATCATTAACTGTTTAAACCATTCTTGCTCATTTAATTTATAGTTTGCATCTAAAATTTCCCCATCATCATATAATAATTCACTCGCATTTAAATCTGCTATCCAATAATTACTTATATCAGACGATACTTTCTTAAATTCAGATAAATTTTTTGAAAGTACATCCTTTTTCTCATATCTACTAAATCCGTGAGTTTTATCAATACTTGAAAAAACGTTTGCAATTTCAGTAGTATTTGCATATGTATTTAATGATGATATACACGTAGCAAAATACCCGTCTATTTTGTAATATATATCACTAGTCTGACTATTAATTACTTTATTAGTCATTTTATTTACATTATTGCTTACTAAAATTACAGAAACAATTATTAAAATTACAATTCCCATTATTACTGGTAGTATAGCACCTACTAGCAGTTTACTTCTTATGCTTTTTTTCATATTTCCTCCTCAAAACGTTTTCATATTTTTATTATATCAGAAGATAATATATTTGTAAACCATTATTAGAAAAATGATTTTTTGACAAAAAAAAAACACAGTTCATACTGTGACACTTGAATCTATACTTATCATTTACTCATTAAATTTTACTATTCTATAATTAATTTTTAAATTGGTGATCCATCCGCGACTTGAACGCGGGACACCCTGATTAAAAGTCAGGTGCTCTGCCGACTGAGCTAATGGACCACTATAACAATAATAATAGATTTCAAATCTATACATGCTAGAATTGAAGTCTAGTATCTATGTTTTGTGATATCCATTGAAAATTTCAAATCATAAATGGTAGCGGGGATAGGACTCGAACCTATGGCCTTCGGGTTATGAGCCCGACGAGCTGCCAACTGCTCCACCCCGCGACAATATTAATTTCATTTTAAAATTGGTGATCCATCCGCGACTTGAACGCGGGACACCCTGATTAAAAGTCAGGTGCTCTGCCGACTGAGCTAATGGACCACTATAATACAATTAACTTGTAAATTTTTATCAATATTTTCAAACAAACACAGAAATACTGTGGTGCCCAGAGGCGGAATCGAACCACCGACACGGGGATTTTCAGTCCCCTGCTCTACCGACTGAGCTATCTGGGCATTTTCAATATGGTGGGCCTGGATGGACTCGAACCATCGACCTCACGCTTATCAGGCGTGCGCTCTAACCAACCTGAGCTACAAGCCCATATTTACAATCATTATATTTAATTGGTCGGGGCGGCAGGATTTGAACCCGCGGCCCTCTGGTCCCAAACCAGATGCGCTACCAAACTGCGCTACGCCCCGAAAATTTGTATTTAATTAGATGGCAGGGGTGGCAGGACTTGAACCCACGGCACACGGTTTTGGAGACCGTTGTTCTACCAACTGAACTACACCCCTAAACATTTTAATGGTGGGCCTTCAGGGATTCGAACCCCGGACCTGCCGGTTATGAGCCGGACGCTCTAACCAACTGAGCTAAAGGCCCTCATATTTTTTTGGCGGAGAAGGAGGGATTTGAACCCTCGCATCCTTAACAGATCTACACCCTTAGCAGGGGCGCCTCTTTAGCCGCTTGAGTACTTCTCCAAAAAAAATTATGTGGCGGAGAGGGTGGGATTCGAACCCACGTGAGCCGAAACCCTAACGGTTTTCAAGACCGCCCCGTTATGACCACTTCGGTACCTCTCCTAAAAAAATTGGTGATCCATCCGCGACTTGAACGCGGGACACCCTGATTAAAAGTCAGGTGCTCTGCCGACTGAGCTAATGGACCACTATGGCTGGGGTAGCAGGATTTGAACCTACGCATGCTAGAATCAAAATCTAGTGCCTTACCGCTTGGCGATACCCCAATAAAATATTAAATTATATGGTACGCGTGAAGGGATTCGAACCCCTGACACACGCCTTAGAAGGGCGTTGCTCTATCCAGCTGAGCTACACACGCAAATTAAATTTCTTGGAGCTGGTGAAAGGACTTGAACCCTCAACCTACTGATTACAAGTCAGTTGCTCTACCAATTGAGCTACACCAGCATAATATTGTAACAGTGTGTGATTGAATATAAATTATTGGCGACCAGAATGGGGTTCGAACCCACGACCTCCAGCGTGACAGGCTGGCATTCTAACCAACTGAACTACCTGGCCGCAATGCATTTATTTTCTTATTAAATTATATCACCACATAATTTCAAATGAAAAATATGGTGGGAACAATAGGGCTCGAACCTATGACCCCCTGCTTGTAAGGCAGATGCTCTCCCAACTGAGCTATGCTCCCGAAAAAAATATGGTGACCCTACCGAGAATCGAACTCGGGTTACTTCCGTGAAAGGGAAGTGTCTTAACCGCTTGACCATAGGGCCACATTTGGTACCGAAGACCAGACTTGAACTGGTACGATCTTTGGGATCGCAGGATTTTAAGTCCTGTGCGTCTGCCAATTCCGCCACTCCGGCAC
>Ga0193963_1000587_pt1 | contig 18907 bp, 15 predicted proteins | sample FB_6_MG_FD_140359 | JGI IMG/M metagenome (GOLD analysis project Ga0193963, IMG submission 140359) | Microbial mat bacterial communities from the Broadkill River, Lewes, Delaware, United States - FB_6_MG | ecosystem: Environmental > Aquatic > Freshwater > River > Microbial mats | place: USA...
CCGCATCCTTGATCGCTCGCACCGCACGCTGGGCCAGACCATTGGGGTTAAAGGCTTCTTCCGCCAGCTCCGATTTGGCGCTGTCCGGCGTCACCGGAAACAACGCCACCGCCGGAATCCCCAGCTTGGCCAGATGTCGAACCTCAGCCACCAGCAGATCAACCGACAGGCGCTCAATGCCCGGCATGGAGACAATCGCCTCACGCTCCTGGTGTCCTTCCAGCACAAACATCGGATAAATCAGGCTGTCCACCGTCAGCGTGGTTTCGCGCATTAATCGCCGCGAAAAGTCATCCCGGCGCATACGACGCAAACGGGTTTCGGGGAACATGCGCTGGGCATCGGTGAAAGCCATAATCAATCTCCTGAAGCGGTGCCAGCCCTGCCAACGCAGCGTGTGCGACAGAGATGGTAAACGGGTGTTTTTTCAGTGGCGAATTGTATCTTGCTTTCGTGTCAGGCGAGCCACGATATATCAAAAAAATGACGGTTTCCGGTCGTTCAGTCACGGCCAATGCTGCTTTCTTTTCAAGGGGATGACGCCTTCGGGCTACCACTATTGGTATTTGTCTTCCAGTCGCTCCACCACATCATTGGCAACCCGCAGGCTTTCCAGCAAATCCAGCAGGTTGTAATCCAGATTGACGTTCAGGTGCGTGGCTTGACCGTCGAAGAAATCCGGGTTGGCTCCCTGAAACTGCAGCGCCAGATTCAATGCACCGTCGGCAGCGTAGGTGATGCCCGAATCCAGCCGGGTGTAATGAAAATTTTCCAACGCCTGCATCGCCAGCCCAACGGTGGGATCAGCCTGTTTAAGCGAGGCGCTGGTGTCGGTGTTGTAACGCAGAATGCCACCCGGTGGACGAGCAAACAGGTTACCACCCGGCACCGTTGGGCCTTCTGCCGTCAGCACAATCGGCAGTACGCCATCCAGAACGCCAGTTGCCTCGATTCCAGCATTCGGTTCCAGCGCTGCCAGCTTATCCAGTTGCACCCGGTACAGTTCAACACCAAAGGCATTGATGGCCTTACGACTGTCATAACGGGCGGCAGGCACCTGAATCTGGCCGCCCAGCACATCCATATGAATCTCGTACAGGTTCAGCTCATACCAGTCGGGTGTCAGGCGCAAACGTGAACGCGCCAGCAAATTGCTCAGCTCTACACCACTGTTCAGACTCTCTCCCGCCAGTTGAGCATCTACGACCCATTCCTGCCCGGATGGTTTGACCCCAACAGAAGCTGCCTGAGTCTGCATCGACAGCATCAAAGACCAGTGATCGGCGGCGATGGTGTTGTCGTAAATCAGGCTGATGTCATCACCGCGCAGCATCACATCCGGCTCAATACGGCCTTCTTCCAGTGCCCAGTCCACCCAGCCCTGGCCCGATACCTGACCGCCCAGCAACTGCACCGACGTCAGGTTTGATAATTCCGCCAGCCCCATATTGCCCCAGTTCAGACGCGCCTGTTGCAAGTGCCATTGCAGCGCTCCAACGCCGGTCGAGACCTGATGCTGAATAAAACCGCGCAAGGCCAGTTGTTGCTGTGCGGCTTGCAGCGCCAGGCGAGCGTTTATATCCAGAGTGGTCAAATCCAGCTCCACCCGCATCTGTAACTGCGTATCCGGCAGCGGCCATTGCCCAGCTTCCGATGGCAACAAGGCCAGATTCAGATCGCAATCCACCCGAGCCAGTGCTGGAATGCAGCGGACATCCGAGTGATCCAGATTCAGGCGCACATCGTCCTTGGCCAGAGACAAGGGCCGCAGTGCCAATTGCACCGGCTCAGCCTGCAGCAAATGACCAGTAGCGGTGGATTCCCACGTGACCGACAAGCCCTTGCCCCAACGCCCTCTCATATCGGTGGATTTCCAGCCACTGATAACCGGCAAACGAGTATGCAAGGAGAACCCCGGCGACGAGATGTGCGCAGAGTCCAGCGTCGCATCCAGCATCAGCTTGCCTCGGGTGGTCAGTTTCACCCGATCTTTGGGCGTGTCAGCGGCAGCGATGGGCACATGTGCATCCATAGCCAATTTGAGTGGGCCAGCCAGCGTCAGGGCCTGTGGTACAAGCAGATCGTGCAAGGCCAGCTCTGGCCGGATCGACAGACTGATGTTTTCCACACCACTCACACGAACCGGAATATCACCGCCCAACTCACAGGCCGACAGAGCAGCCCGACAAGTGGCGTGTAATTCACCTGCTTTGATCGACACATGGCGACGAGGCACTTCCGTACCAGATAGCTTGATCCCGCGTGCCTGCAGCGACCATAGCCAATCGCTGTCTGCAGCCTGCTTTTCCAACGTCAGTTGCCACTCGCCAGTTCGCCATTGCCAGGCATCGTTCAGTGCGCCGGGGCGGGTGCTGGCCTCCAGTTGGGCTGTTAGTACCAGGTCATCCGGGATACGCAGCGTCGGTGGCAAACTGGCCTCAGCAGTCAGAGTGATTTGGGTGGGCAATACAGGCAGATCGCGCAACATCGGAAAACGCGGCTGTAGCTGATCGGCTTGCCATTGCTGGCGTAACGCCACCTGGGTAATGCCGTCATCCTGACGTTTCAGAGTCACGAACGCCTGCATCAGCAACTGTTCACCGTCCGCCAGTTGCACGATCCAGTCACCCAGATTGTCGTGTTGATCGAGTTGCAGCGTCAATTGCCAGGGATGTCCGACATCTGCCAGCTCAATATCGCCGTTCAGTTGCCAATGCTGCGGTACCAGCTCGGCACTCAGTCGCGCAGACACCTGCTCATGATGGATATTCAGCCGCTGAATCTGAACTTGCTCAATCGGCAGGGACAGCAGTTCTGGCAAGTCGGGAATATTCAGCTCACTGGATTGCAAATGCTGGCGCGCCGCCTCTCTGGCCTGACGGGCTGTCAGTACCGCGACTTGCTCACCGGATTGCTGCAACGTGATGTCCAGCTGTTCCACCACCAAAGACTGGATCTTGCCCACGCCCAGTTGCTGTGGCGTGAACACCAGCGACAGGGATTGCAGGCGAATCTCGGTGCCATCGTCCAGCGTCAGGCGCGCTTGTTCGATGTCCAGTTGCTTCCAGTCCCAGTGACGAATCACGACCTCACCATCAAGACCGGCCAGCCAGGCCAGTGCGTCGGGTGTCCAGCGATTCAGGGTGGGTTTCAGAATTTGTGGCAGGAAGAACACCAGCAAAGACAGCAGCACCAGACTGATGCCACTGCCTGCCAGCAGATAACGCCACCAGCGGCGGCGGCGCGGTCGAGGTGCGGAGGCAACTTTAGCATGCCCGCTGTCAGCACCACCGCTATTGGAAGATTCAGGCATGGAACCGGACAGACTCATGCCTGCGCCTCCGTTCAGTCAGCCTTGATGGTCTGAACACCGGCCTGAGTGCCGAGCAGCAAAACATTCGCCGGGCGCAAGGCAAACAGACCGTTGGTGATCACACCCGTAATCTGATTGATCTTGCCTTCCAGATCCGTTGCAGCCTGAGCAGCATCAATGCCGCTGCCGTTAATACGCATATTGTGGACGTCCAGAATATGGCCGCCATTATCCGTCACAACGCCCTGACGATAGACCGGATCACCGCCCAGCTTCACCAGCTCACGCGCCACATAAGAGCGTGCCATCGGAATCACTTCCACTGGCAGCGGAAAGGTGCCCATACTATCGACCAGTTTGGTTTCATCGGCCACACAAATCAGGGTTTTGGCCACCGCTGCAACGATTTTTTCACGCGTCAGCGCAGCGCCACCACCCTTGATCATTTCCAGTTGGTGATTGACCTCGTCAGCACCATCTATGTAGAAATCCAGCACCGGCACGCCATTCAGGTCGTACACCGGGATACCGTGTTGTTTCAGTCGCTCAGCCGAAGCTTCGGAGCTGGCCACCGCGCCATCAAAAAGGGCCTTATGTTTCGCCAGGGCATCAATAAAACAGTTGGCGGTGGAGCCAGTGCCGACCCCGACAACGCTGTCCTCTTCCAAATGCGGCAGAATGTAATCGACAGCCGCCTGACCGACGGCCTGTTTGAGTTGATCCTGGTTCAGTTGTTCGCTCATGGTGCTCTTCATCCAGTGTGTTCGCCGCCATTATAGGCGCTGTTGCGTTACAATGCGCTGCTTGCATTCAGCCATTGGGAAACCGCTCCATGCTTAACAAATACCTCAGGAAAATTTTGACCGCGCGGGTATATGACATCGCCATTGAGTCACCCCTGCACGTTGCTCCGTTCTTATCTGAGCGCCTGGGTAATCAGATTTGGATGAAGCGTGAAGATGAACAACCGGTGTACTCTTTCAAGATTCGCGGTGCCTATAACAAGGTAGTGCAGTTGTCGGATGCAGAAAAAGCCAAGGGCGTTGTCGCGGCTTCAGCAGGCAACCACGCTCAGGGGCTGGCTCTGGCGGCCAAGGAACTGGGCATCAAGGCGGTGATTGTGATGCCGCGCACCACCCCGGAAATCAAGGTGCGCTCGGTGCGTTCCCGTGGTGCTCGCGTGGTGCTGCACGGCGATGCGTTCGACGATGCCTTCGCCTACTCTCAAAAGCTGGTGGCAGAAAAAGGCATGACCTACATCCACCCGTACGACGATGAAGACGTTATCGCCGGACAAGGCACCATCGGTATGGAAGTCTTGCGACAACTGCACCGCGACCTCAAATCCAACCCAGACGCCATCTTTGTTCCCGTCGGTGGTGGCGGCCTGATCGCAGGCGTTGCAGCGTACGTCAAAGCACTGTACCCCGAGATCAAAATCATCGGCGTTGAAAGCACCGAATCCGCCTGTCTGGCCGCCGCGCTGGCAGCCAATGAACGCGTGGTACTGCCTCAGGTCGGCATTTTTGCCGACGGCGTGGCCGTTGCCCAAATCGGCAAACACACCTGGGAAGTCGCCAAAGAATGTGTTGATGAAGTCATCACCTGTACGCCTGACGAACTCTGCGCCGCCATCAAGGACACCTTCGACGACACCCGTGCCGTCTGCGAACCCGCTGGCGCTTTGGCCGTGGCCGGTGTGAAAAAATACGTCGAGCGCGAAGGCTGTCAGGGCAAGAATCTGGTCGCCATTCTCAGCGGTGCCAACGTCAATTTTGACCGCTTGCGCTACATTTCAGAAGTCGCCGAAATCGGTGAAGGCCGTGAAGTGATTCTGGCCGCTACCATTCCAGAGCGTCCGGGCAGCTTCCAGAAGTTCTGCAGCCTGCTGGGCAAGCGCCCAATCACAGAATTCAACTATCGCTTCGGCGATTCGGAACAGGCGCGTATTTATGTCGGCGTGAAAGTTGGCGCAGAGGCCGATGCCCGACAGGCGCTGGTGGATGAACTGCACAGCCACGACTATCCGGTACTCGACATCACCGACGACGACGTGGCCAAATACCACATTCGTCATATGGTCGGCGGCCACGCACCGGGGAAAGTCACCACGGAACGCGTGTACCGGTTTGAATTCCCGGAGCGCCCAGGTGCCTTGCTGAAGTTCCTGAAAACTCTGGGCAAGCGCTTTAATATTTCGCTGTTCCACTATCGCAACCACGGTGCTGCCAATGGCCGGGTACTGATTGGTCTGGAAGTGCCGGACGAGCGCATTGCCGAACTTCAGGAACAGATCGACAAGCTTGGTTACGGCTTCTGGGAAGAGACCGACAACCCGGCGTATCAGGCGTTTTTGCGCTAGCAGCTCTGATCGGCGACATATTCCAGACCGCAAAAAGGCGCTATCAGCGCCTTTTTCTTTAATCCCACTCGCGAATACGTTCCTGTATTACAACCGCCCCTTGCTGAACAACTCCCGTGCTTCCTGCTTTTTACGTTCGCTCTTGCGCAGCAAAACATAAAACGCCCCGGTGCCGCCTTGATGGGGCTGGGCCGTGTGGTAGGCCTGCACATCGTCCAGTTGTTCCAGCCAATGCACCAGATAGCTTTTGATCACTGCCGGATCACCTTCATCCCGATCACCCTTACCGGGCAAGACCAGCACCGAGCGAAGATCGTGTTCCAGACAATCGCTCACAAAGCGAAACAACTGGGCACGGGATTGCTCGACCGTCCGGCGGTGCAGATCAAGCCGGGCTTCGATCTCGTATTTACCCAGTCGCAATTTGCGGAAAACACCGTCTTGAATGCCCGGCCGCTTGAAGCCCACCACGTCGTGCGGGCCAATGCGTTTCACATCCGTGGTGTGCAAGTAGTTCGGGTCTCGCACCTCAACTTCGGTGACGGCTGCCTTGCGACGAGCCGCCTGGGATGCACGGTTAATATCGCCTTTTTGCACGGCGACCCGAGCCGGGGTCTGGAGGGGTTTGACCCCCATCATTTCCTCGCGGAATGTATTCTCATCCTGGTCAGTCATGATTGTGTCTCTCAATGCTTGCGTATTTCGGTGTGGAGTCAGTCTGGCGGGACACGTTCCCGCCGGGTATCAAAAACTGTATACCAGAGTAACGCCAAACTCCGTGTCGGTGTTTTTGTTCTCATCTGGCACCTTGTCCACGTATTTGACCTTGTAGGTCAGTTTGGTGGCGAGTGAGCCGTTCAGTTGGCTTTGCAGGCTGGTTTCAGTTTTGTAGATGCTGTTGGACTCACCCAGGTCGGCATTGGCGGTTTGGGTGAAAGTTGTACCGGCATTGATTTTCCAGCCAAATTTCAGCGTCAGGCGAATAATATCCTCTTCATCAATGGCATCGGTCGCCTTGACCTTGTCACGACGATAACCCGGCGCAGCCTCAATATCGAGATGACGGAACTCAGTGTGCAGCAGGCGGTAGCCATAACCGATGGATGCCGTGGTCTGGTAGGTAAACCCACTGAAGCGATCCCGCTCCTGGTCTGCCTGAATGGCCAGATAAGCATGTTCACTGAATTTGCGATCGAACTGGACAGAACCGAAGTATTTTTCTTTCGAGGTCACACTGTCCTCTTCGCTGCGCAGGGCATCCAGCTTGCTGCTGAAATCCCATTGCTGGCCATCCCGATTCAGTGCGAATTTGCCGTTCAGACTGCTGGTTTCAGTGTTACCCGTTGTGGCGATGGTGCCGAGTTCTGCTGCACCGCCCCAGGTAGCTGTTGGTGTCGCTGGCTCTTCTGCCTGGCTCGGCAAGCTCAGCATCAAAACCACGCCGGAAAGGGCAAGTGAAAGTGTGTGATTACGCATGTGATGTTGTTCCAAAAGTGTGACCTGATATCCAAGTCTGCAGGGTAGCGAGGCGACCACTACTCTGCAACTTGTGGAACGCTTGCGCCATGATGTCAGTGCCGGGGCACGCCATCATCGGCGCAGTAGTTTCAAGGGTTCCAGGCCAGATCAGCTATCCTTGGCTTGTTGGCGCAGCACAAATTTCTGTACCTTGCCAGTCGAGGTTTTTGGTAAATCACCAAAGATGACGTGACGCGGAGTTTTGAAGTGCGCCATGTTGTCACGACAGAACTTGATGATGTCGTCTGCGGACGATTCTGCACCTTCTTTCAGCTTGATAAAGGCGCACGGTGTCTCACCCCACTTGTCGTCAGGCTTGGCCACAACCGCTGCTTCTTCAATATCAGGATGGCGGTACAACACGTCTTCCACTTCGATGGAGGAGATGTTTTCGCCACCAGAGATGATGATGTCCTTGGAGCGATCCTTGATCTCAACGTAACCGTCTTCGTGCCACACTGCCAGATCACCGGTATGGAACCAGCCGCCCTCGAAAGATTCTTCGGTAGTGGTCGGGTTCTTCAGGTAGCCCTTCATCACGATGTTACCGCGTATGAAGATTTCACCCACGGTTTCACCATCGCGTGGAACCGGCTGCATGCTGTCGGCGTCAGCCACCATCAGGTCTTGCTGCATCGGTGACTTCACACCCTGACGCGCTTTCAGTGCAGCACGCTCGCTCAGACCTTTTTCGTTCCATTCACTCTTCCAGGAAGACACAACGCACGGGCCGTAGGTTTCGGTCAGACCGTAAACATGAGTCACGTTGAAGCCCATGTTTTCCATGCCTTCGATCACGGCAGCCGGTGGCGCTGCGCCTGCGGTCATCACATTCACAGAATGCTCAATGCCTGCTTTCAGATCATCACTGGCGTTGTTCAGCATGTTCAGAACAATCGGCGCACCACAGAAGTGAGTCACCTTGCTGTCACGAATGGAGTCGTAGATGGCGTCCGCACGCACATGACGCAGAGCTACGCTGGTACCGGCAGTGGCGGCAATCGACCATGGGAAACACCAGCCATTACAGTGGAACAGTGGCAACGTCCACAGGTACACCGGATGCGACACCATGTTCCACGACAGCACATTACTGGCTGCGTTCAGGTACGCACCACGATGGTGATAGACCACGCCTTTTGGGTTACCTGTGGTGCCAGAGGTGTAGTTCAGAGCGATGGCATCCCACTCATTGGCAGGCATCTGGTATTCAAAATCAGCGGATGCACCTGCCAGCAGAGCTTCGTAAGTGGTGTCACCCAACAGTTCGCCGCCATCGAAATATTCGTCATCAATAGCAATCACGGTTGGCTTGACCGCCACCATCTTGATGGCTTTGCTGGCGACACTGGCGAATTCCTTGTCCACAAACAGCACCTTGGACTCGGCGTGTTGCAGGATAAAAGCCACGGCTTCGGAATCCAGCCGCGTATTGATGGCATTCAGCACAGCACCGGCCATCGGCACACCAAAGTGGGCTTCAAACATCGGTGGAATGTTGCTGCACATAAACGACACGGTATCGCCCTTGTTGAGACCCATGCCATTCAGCGCCGATGCCAGGCGCGTGCAACGTTCGAAGGTTTCAGCCCAGGTGTAACGAGTCTGGTGATGAATCTGGGCGATACGCTCGGGATACACAAAAGCGGCACGCTCAAGGTAGCTGATGGGTGACAGCGGCGTATAGTTCGCTTCGTTGGTATCCAGGCCCATTTCATAAATGTTCATGTGCTGCATCGTTTTCCCTCGCTTGGTCGAATCAGACAGAAATCATGCGATTTCCTGCCCTCGTATGATGGGTTTATCAGGGTTATCCCTGAATGAGGAAATGCGACATAGGTCTTATCGTGCCAACTATGACTTTCGATATTGACGTATCTCAGATTCCCAAAAATCAATCCGACAGTTTTTTAGCCAGTTTCATGACATGAGGCCCGCTGACAAAGGCAATCATAAAGGCGGCAGGCCAGGCCAGCCCCCAGGCCTTCATCCACAGTCCCAAAAAGCCATCAATCAGGCCAAGATTGATGTAGGTAATCCAGGCGGTCATGAAAAAACTCAGCACCATAGACATGAAAAAACCATTGATCAGTCGAAATTTGGTGGTCACAAGCAGACTCCTGTGTATAAAAATAAAAAAATGACCAATATAACCACCTCATTATATAGTCGGAGTCAGATAACATCTGGCCTGTCGGCGCATTTTCAGTCAGGACACTCTGTTCTTTACTCAGCCAGAAACTAGCACGACCACTTCCCTGACCCATCCGGTATCTTGAGCCAAATTCATCATTCCCTACCAAAGAAGGGCTTTGTTATTACTAGCTGATCTAAATGTACGCCTCGCGGAGGGAGTGAATTCTGGTACTCTCATTGCATTCTCTGAATGCGTGCTATTACTACGAACACAGGATATTTCCATGCTTTATCGTATCAATGCCCAGATGATGGAAGCGATCAGGCCCATGCATGTGCTTGCCCGCCAAACCCGCCAGATGTTCTATCAGCCACTGAATCCATTGAACTATAGCTGGACATTCCGTACCGTCCGAGCCTCAATGGAACTGGTCGAACGTCTGACTGACTACTACGAAGAACCCTCCTGGGATCTGGATCAGGTCGAAATTAATGGCCGTGAAGTCGACATCGAATACGACGTCGTCCTGAGCAAGCCTTATTGCAATCTGTTGCACTTCAAACGCGCTTCAGCCCCGGCCAACCAGCCCAAGGTGCTGATGCTGGCACCTCTTTCCGGTCACTACGCGACCTTGCTGCGTGGCACCGTTCAGGCCTTCCTGCCAGACCATGAGGTCTACATCACCGACTGGCGTAATGCCCGTGATGTTCCGATGGCCGATGGCACGTTCCATTTCGACGACTACGTTGATTACCTGATCGAATTCTTCCGCTTCCTAGGCCCGGATCTGAACGTGATGGCCGTATGCCAGCCATGTGTTCCGGCACTGGTAGCAACCAGCGTCATGGCTATGGACAAAGACCCACTGCTGCCATCCAGCCTGGTGCTGATGGGCGGCCCTGTGGATGTCCGCATCAACCCGACCGAAGTCAACGATTATGCGTCGGACAAGGATCTGGAGTGGTTTGAGGACAACGTTATCTGTCGGGTACCGCGCGAGTTTGCCGGACGTGGACAGTTGGTGTATCCAGGCTTTATTCAACTGTCCGGTTTCATGTCGATGAACATGGACAATCACATCAACAAGCACTTCAAATTCTTCACCGACCTGATCCAAGGAGACGGTGACAGCGCCGAAGCACACCGCTTGTTCTATAACGAATACCTGGCCGTCATGGACATGCCAGCCCACTATTATCTGGACACCATTCGTCGCGTCTTCCTGGAGCAATCACTGCCCAAGGGCGAAATGGAGCACCGGGGTCGTCGTATTGATTTGAGTGCGATTGATTCCATGGCGCTGATGACCATTGAAGGTGAGCTGGATGACATCACAGGGCGTGGCCAAACCGCATGCGCGCTGGATTTGTGTTCCGGTATCCCGGATGACCGCAAGATTCACATCGAAGAAGAAGGTGTTGGCCACTATGGCATCTTTAACGGTCGCAAATTCCGTCAATTGATCGCACCCAAGGTCAAAGACTTCTTTGGTGACATGGCAACGGATTCTTCGGCTCCAGCACCTAAGGCTCCAGCACCTAAGGCTCCAGCGCCTAAGGCAGCAGCACAGAAAGAAGAAGAGCAGAAAGCATCACCTGCTCAACCCAGGCAGGATACTCAAGCAAAATAACAACACGTCAACACCGGCTGTTATCACTGACTGAAAATGGCCTGATGTCAGACACAAAAAAGGCTTCCAACTGGAAGCCTTTTTTAATGGCCATCGTACTTACGCGCGCTCTACTGCCAGAGCAACACCCATACCACCACCGATACACAAGGTCGCCAGACCTTTCTTGGCGTCTTTGCGTGCCATTTCATGCAGCAAAGTCACCAGGATACGACAACCGGATGCACCAATTGGGTGACCCAGTGCAATCGCACCGCCGTTTACGTTGATCTTGTCAGCATCCCACTCCAGACCCTTGTTCACAGACAGCGCCTGTACTGCGAAGGCTTCGTTGGCTTCAACCAGATCCAGATCTTCTTTCGTCCAGCCTGCTTTTTCCAGACACAGCTTGGTTGCTGGAATTGGGCCGGTGCCCATGATTTTTGGATCAACACCCGCGCTTGCGTGTGCTTTGATGGTGGCCAGAATGGGCAGACCCATTTCTTCAGCTACTTCACGGCTGGCCAGCATCACAGCTGCTGCACCGTCGTTCAGGGAAGAAGCGTTGCCCGCAGTCACACAACCGTCTTTCTTGAAAGCTGGACGCATGCCAGACAGCTTCTCAAACGTCACGCCAGCACGTGGGTTTTCATCCGTATCGAACACAACCGGTTCGCCACGACGCTGAGGAATCTTGACCGGAGTGATCTCTTCCTTGAATGTGCCTGCTTCAATAGCCGCCAGTGCCTTGGCCTGGGACGCTGCTGCAAAGGTGTCTTGCTCTTCACGAGTGATGCTGTATTCCGCACCCACATTTTCAGCCGTAATACCCATGTGGAAATCGTTAAACGCATCCCACAAACCATCAACAATCATGGTATCAACCATGTTCCAGTCGCCCATACGCTGACCATTACGAGAGTTTGGCAGCACGTGCGCAGACAAAGACATGGATTCCTGACCACCTGCAACGACGATGCTGGCATCACCGCAAGCAATCGCCTGAGCACCCAGGTGCAGAGCTTTCAGACCGGAACCACACACCTTGTTGATGGTCATTGCCGAAGTGGTATCAGCCAGGCCCGCTTTGATCGCAGCCTGACGCGCGGTGTTCTGACCACAACCGGCGGTCAGTACATGGCCCATAATGACTTCATCAACCTTGTCAGCGGCAACGCCGGTTTTTTCCATCAACGAGCTGATCACACAAGCACCCAGATCAACGGCGGGAACTGAGGCCAGAGAGCCACCAAAAGAGCCAATGGCGGTACGGGTTGCTGCAACAATTACTACTTCGGTCATGGGATTCTCCATCCTGGTGTAAAAAAACCTTGAGGGCATTCAAGTATCACATCCGCCGTGACAAGTGTATGAAGACACTACGGCAATACAGGACAGTTGGTGTGATTCCTGGCCAATCCTTACAACTGATATCTTTATAGATGAATCAGGAAATAAATCAGGAATTGGGCGGTGGATTCTCACCATGCGTCCTGTCCAGTGCTCCAACATCCAACACAGGCGATGCATCAATGTGCTGAGCATCCATCATATGCGCCACACGTTCAAGAGAGCTAAGGATCATACTTTGTTCCCATTCGTGCAAATCCTGGAACTGACGAATGAAACTGTCTTGCAGAGGTTTCGGCGCATCCAGCAGGATTTTCCCAGCCTCATCGGTCAGAGAAACATACACCTTGCGCTTATCAATCGTGCTCCGCTCCCGAACCACATACTGGCGTTTTTCAAGGCGGTCGATGATGGTCGTCACCGTCGCCTGGGACAAACTGACGTGTCTGGCCACCTCACCGACTGTCAGCTCTTCATGTTGACGCAATGTCTGCAAAATCAGTAACTGCGGGGCCGTCAGGCCAGAGGTTTTACTGAGTTGTTTGGAGTGCAAATCGGTGGCGCGAATAATTCGTCTCAACGCCACCAGCACTTCTTCATATCGCTTCATAGGAGTGATCTTTGCTGGCAAAACAGCCATCAAGTCTACCTGAATCGAGTGGTTTTCGATGTAGGCACAAGTACCTTGAGATGAGAAGCACCTCTCATCGAAATTTATTTAGAGTTGTAAACAAATACGACAATTGCTATTTTAATTACACCTCTAAACAAATAGCAGATTCGAAATGGTAATCAGTTGACCTACCAGTACCCGATTTCTGTACATAAATGACTCAAGGCATCCTTGACCCTCATAAAACCCCCGAAAAATCCGAAAAAATCCTGCTTAGAAAACCGACCAAGAATGATGGGGCTAACCTCCATCATTTGATTGCCGACTGTAAACCATTAGACGTCAATTCACTTTATTGTAATATTCTGCAGTGTCACCACTTTGCCGACACCGCAATATTGGCAGAACTCAATGGAAAAACAGTAGGATTTATCTCTGGCTACCGACTGCCTGACCAGCCAGACACACTGTTTGTCTGGCAGGTTGCTGTTTCGCCCGATGCGCGCGGAACCGGTCTGGCAACCCGAATGCTCACGTCGCTGATCACGCGGCATAAAGACAGCGTCCGTTTTCTTCATACCAGCATTACCGAAAGCAATGCTGCGTCCTGGAATACTTTCCGCCGAGTGGCCGAGCAACTTGATGCTCCGTTGAACAGCGATGTGCTGTTTGATCGTGACCAGCACCTCGACGGTCAGCACGACACCGAATTTCTGGTCCAGATCGGGCCATTTCATTTCTGATCACAGGAATCCTTTCCTTATGGATATTTTCTCGCAGATAGAATCCAACGTGCGTGGCTATTGCCGTGCCTTTCCCGTGGTATTCACCCAGGCCCGAAATGCCACCTTGTTTGACGAGCAGGGCAAGTCGTACATCGACTTCCTTGGTGGTGCTGGCACGCTCAATTACGGCCATAACAACCCGGCCTTCAAACAGGCGTTGATTGAATACATCGAGCGGGATGGCGTCACGCACGGTCTGGATATGCACACCGATGCCAAACGGGCATTTCTGGAATCGTTCCAGCAGTTGATTCTCAAGCCTCGCAACATGGACTACAAAGTCCAGTTCACCGGCCCAACCGGCACCAACGCCGTTGAAGCCGCGCTGAAGCTTGCCCGCAAAAATACCGGCCGCCAGACCATCGTGTCGTTTACCAACGGCTTTCATGGCGTCACACAAGGTTCCGCTGCCGTCACCGCCAACAGCTACTACAAGAACGCCATCGGCATGCCACTGCCCGGCGTTCATTTCATGCCATACGACGGCTACCTGGGCGATTTCAACACCCTGACCTACTTTGAAAAGGCCCTGAACGACGGTTCTTCTGGTCTGGGAAAACCGGCGGCTGTGATTGTTGAGTGCATTCAAGGCGAAGGCGGTCTCAACGTCGCCAGCGCCGAATGGATGCGTGGCTTGCAGACTCTGTGCCGCCGTCATGACATGTTGTTGATCGTGGACGATATTCAAGCGGGCTGCGGCCGCAGCGGCACTTTCTTCAGCTTCGAAGAGTTTGATATCCAGCCGGACATCATCACCTTGTCCAAGTCATTGGGCGGTTATGGCCTGCCCATGGCCATCGTGCTCTTGAAAGAGACACTGGACACCTGGCTGCCGGGTGAGCACAACGGTACGTTCCGTGGTAACAACCACGCCTTTATTACCGCTCGTCAGGCACTCGAAACCTATTGGGCCGATGCTCAATTTTCGAATCAGGTACAAAGCAAGGCGTCACTGCTGCGGAAACGCTTGAAGTCCATTCAGGCTCACCATGGCAAAGATGTCCGCCATAAAGGCCGAGGCATTATGCAAGGGCTGGAATTTGCCAGTGGCGACATCGCCTCAGCCATTACGGAAGAGGCTTTCAGGCAGGGGCTGGTGATCGAAACCAGTGGTTCCGATGGTCAGGTCGTCAAGGTTCTGGCTCCCCTAACCATTGAAGAAGGCACTCTGGAACAGGGTCTGAGCATTCTGGAAAATTGCATCGACACCGTGATGAATTCCAGCATTGCCCAGGCATCCTGATACCCTTGATGCATTCAGCAACCCTTGAGATTTTCACTCCGCTGATCCCAGCGGAGTCTGCTTTGGAGAAATATTTTGATCGTTCGTACCCTGGAAGAATGCCAACAGTCTGAACGCGCCGTGAATGGCGGCAACTGGGAAAGCGTTCGTATGCTGCTCAAGGAAGACAACATGGGCTTCTCTTTCCACATCACCACTATTTTCGCGAACACCGAAACCCCGATCTGGTACAAGAATCATCTGGAATCGGTGTACTGCATCAGCGGTGAAGGTGAAATCGAGACCTGTGATGATGGAAAAATCTACCCGATCAAACCGGGCACCCTGTATATTCTCGACAAGAACGATAAACACCTGCTGCGCGCAACCGCCGATATGCAGATGGCCTGTGTCTTCAACCCACCCTTGAATGGCCAGGAAGTTCACGACGACGAAGGCGCTTACGCGCTGGCTGACTGATCTCTTATCTGGCGTGAGACACTCACGCCAGAGCATATCTGCACGCCCTCCCCCTTGTTTTCTACTATTTTGACTCCACTTGATCGCACTCAAGTGAAGGAGCCTGTTCCCATGCAACACAGTGTCGAAAAAATCGGCGGTACATCCATGAGCCAACACCAGGACGCCATGGACAATATCTGGTTACGTCCGCGCTCGGTCGCCGGGCAAGGCAGCAGCCTGTATCACCGTATTTTTGTTGTCTCAGCCTACAGCGGCATCACCAATGGTCTGCTGGAACACAAGAAAAGTGGCGAGCCTGGCGTTTATGCACTGTTCGCCGAAATGGATGAGCAGCGCCCGTGGCAAGACAAGCTGGCCCGCGTACTGGACGACATGGTCAGCATCAATGCCGTGATGTTTGGTGCCGATGGTCTGAATGATCCCATGAGCCAGAAGCGCGCCGACCAGTTTATCCAGAATCGCATTGCCGACGTCCAGAACTGTCTGGAAAGTCTGGAAGCCGTCTGTTCCTTCGGGCATTTCCAGCTCGATGATCACCTGCACCGCGTCCGCGAAATGCTCAGTGCCATGGGCGAAGCCCACAGTGCCTATAACTCGGTTTTGTTACTGCGCCATAAAGACATCAATGCCCGCTTCGTGGATCTGACCAACTGGCGTTCCGACGTACAGCTGAATTTTGATGAGCACATTCGGGATGCGTTCACCGATATTGATCTTGCCACCGAGATGCCAATTGTGACGGGCTACACCCAATGCCGGGAAGGCCTGATGCGCACCTATGATCGCGGCTACAGCGAGATGACGTTCAGCAAGATCGCCACGGTCACAGGGGCCTGTGAAGCGGTGATTCACAAGGAATACCATCTGAGTACCGCCGACCCGATGCTGGCAGGAACCGACAAGGTTCGTCCAATCGGTTTGACCAACTACGATGTTGCCGACCAACTGGCCAACCTCGGAATGGAAGCCATTCACCCCCGAGCGGCTGCCGGATTGCGCAAAAATGACATCCACCTGATCGTCAAAAACACCTTTGAACCCGAACACAAGGGCACGGTTATTCGTCGTGATTACTGCAGCGAAACCCCAAAAGTTGAAATCATTGCCGGTGCCCGCAATGTCTGGGCGCTGGAAGTATTTGACCAGGACATGGTTGGTGATGCCACGCACGGCCAGGCCATGAGTGATCGGGTTTTTGAATCCGGTGTGCGTGTACTGACCAAGGACTTCAACGCCAACACCGTGACTTTCTATCTCAAAGGCAACAAGCGCCGCATCAATCGCTTGATGGAACGCCTGCAGCAGAGCTACCCTACCGCAGACATTCGAGTCGTAAAAGTGGCGCTGGTCAGTGCCATCGGTAGCGACATGAATGTTCCGGGCCTGCTGCAACAAGCCTCCACGGCGTTGGCCAGTGCCCATGTGAATATCCGTGCCATCCACCAGGCCATGCGCCAGGTCGATATGATGTTCATCCTCAGTGACAGTGACTATGAAGTGGCTGTTGAAGCATTACACCAGGTACTGGTAGAGGATTCCGACGCCTGGGAAACGAGAAAAACAGCATGAATCCAGGCTTGCAATGGGCAGCACGATGGCTACTGAGTGTAGCCATCCTTTTTCCAGTCATCACATGGGCTGAAACGTCATCCGATGCGCAGGCGAATGCCGACACGGCTGCACAACACATCAATTCGCTGGAAAAGCCACTGTACTCGCCGTTTACCGAGCGTTACCTTCTGGATGAAGTCAAAACACTGCGCCAAATGCTGGCAGATACCCGGCTGGAGCTGACCGAAAAGGTGATTGAGCGGGAGATCGCCATGTCCGACCGCGCTCTGACCTACGCCACCGACACCATTACCTACTTCTTTTATTTGATTGCCGGAGCTTCCACCTTGCTGGTACTGGTGGGCTGGAACTCCCTGAAAGACATCAAGGAGCGGGTCGGTGAGCTGGCCAATGAGGAAATTCAGAGGATTTCCCAGTCGTATGAAGAACGCCTGAACAACCTCGAAAAAGATCTGAAAAAGAAATCCCGGCATATTGCTGCCGCTCAGGAAGAAATTGAGCTGACCAACGAAGTGCATTCGCTGTGGCTGAAAGCCTCACAGGAAACCACACCCCAGGCCAAAATTGCCGTGTACGATCAGATTCTGGCACTGCGCCCGGATGATGTCGAAGCTCTCACCTACAAGGCCGATGAGGCCCTGCTCATGGGTCAAGCCCAGTGGGCCACCAGCCTGGTTAATCGAGCGCTGGAAATTGATCCCGACAACAGCCATGCCATTTATCAGAGAGCCTGTGCATTTGCCGAAACCGGCTACATTGACGAAGCCTTGCAAGATCTCCAGCACGCCATCACACACTCAACAACGCTGCGGGATCAGGCCAGACAGGACACCAGCTTCGACAGCTTGCGCGATTTGCCGCAATTCCAGCAACTGATTGCCGATAACAGCACACCACCCGGTTAATACTCTTACCCCAAAACGATCAAAAATCGTACATATTCACGTCATCACCGGTCTATACTTTATGGTCAGGTAATCAACACGGGGTCAGGCCTGAATCGATACATAATGGCCAGCCCACACGCTTAAAGCAGTAAAGGGCGGGCTTATGAAAACGATTCAGCAAGTAATCTGGGCAGTTGTCACGGCAGGCACCCTCACACTCACCGGCTGCGGTGGAGGAAGTTCCGATAGCAGTGACCCCGGTGACGACCCTCAAGCTGTTGAACGTGTCAGCCTGACCGGCGTGGCCGTCAAAGGCGTAATGGCCAATGCCATCATCACCATCACCAGCCTCGATGGCACCACCATCTACGGTACTACCCGTACCGACAACAGCGGCCGCTACTCACTGGCTGACCTGAATCTCGGCAACACACCGGTCAAGGTCACCATGACCACCGACAGCAGCACTCGCCTGACCTGTGACTCCGCCATCGGCTGCGATAACAACGGTTCCCTTGTTGCATTTGGCGACACCTACGCCTACCACGACCCTGACTTTGCCCTGAGTGCCGTCCTTCCAACGGCTGGAACACTGACCAGCGTCGAGTTGATGGTCACGCCACTGACTCATATGGCCGCCGAACGCGTTGCTCAGACGGGGGCCACCAGCGCTGCTGATATTGAAGGCATCAACCGGGCCACTGCCAGTCTGCTGGGAATGCCCAATGTGGATATCGTCCGTGAGATTCCTCTCGATATTACCGATGCTCAGGATTCCCAAACTGCCTCAGACGCGGCACGCCGCTACGGAGCCATCGTTGCTTCCTTTGCCACTCTGGCTGCCAAGAGTGGCGATTCACTCGACCAGGTAATTGATGCTGTCAGCGACGATTACGCTGCGGACGGCGGCCTGATTGCCAACGCCAGCGATGACACCATCGATCTGGAAAGCCTGTTTGGTGCCGCTGCCGACTCCGCCGACAAGGCCGAGGACGAAGGCGCTGAACTGGGTCTGGCGGATGTGGAATTGCGCACCAACGAGCAACAAGCCAGCCA
>Ga0193963_1000588_pt1 | contig 18904 bp, 18 predicted proteins | sample FB_6_MG_FD_140359 | JGI IMG/M metagenome (GOLD analysis project Ga0193963, IMG submission 140359) | Microbial mat bacterial communities from the Broadkill River, Lewes, Delaware, United States - FB_6_MG | ecosystem: Environmental > Aquatic > Freshwater > River > Microbial mats | place: USA...
ATAAACGAATAAAAAAACTAACAAAGAGACAATCATTGCATCCCTAACAGGTCCTGTAAATGTTGCACCATTATAAAGACCAGCATACGTTAATCCATGTCCTATAACTATAGGAAATAGTATAAGCCAAAAACTATAATCTTTCGCAATTAGAAGAACGCTTTGAATATTTGTAAAAAGTGAAATAAGTGTTCCCGAAAACATTGCTAAAAATACTGCACATATAATACTAAGATATACCGTTGAAATATTAGATATTTTTAATATTCTACGATAAGAATTTCTATTTTGTTCACCTAATGCTTTACCGGTAAATAGACTAGTGGCATTAGCAAAACCATCATAAATATAAGCTATTATATATTGAAGTTGAAAAAGTACTGCATTGGCAGCTAATGTTTCTTTTCCAAAATCACTTCCTTTTGCAACAAACATATTTGTCATAATAAGTAAACAAATTGTTCTAATAAGAAGGTTTGTATTAACACCCATTATCTTCTTAAATGCTTCTTTTTCCAAAAGGTTCTTGTACTCTTTTAAAACTTCTTTGAATGAAAGCTGTCTACTAATTAAATATAGTCCAACAAAAAAACCAATTGCTTGAGAAAAAAGTGTGGCATAAGCAACACCATAAACACCCATATCAAAATAAAGCACAAGTACTAAATCTAATATAATATTTATAAAATTCATTGACACTTGTAAATAAAGTGTCTCTTTGATTAGTTTCTTGCCCATAAGCCAACCGAGATTTACATATCCAATTAAAACAAAAGGTGCACCCCAAATTAAAATATCATAATAAATAGATACAGAATTCCAAACATCAGCATCTGTATTAAATATTGCATGGGCACCTTCTTTAATTGGAGTTTGTAAAAGAATAAAAAATAGACTCAAAATCACTGCAATTAATGCAGGTCTTAAAAAAGCATAAAGAGAATCTTTATCATTTTTTGTTCCTAAAGATTGTGCAGCAAAACCAGATGTACTAACTCTTAGAAAACCTAATATCCAATAAAGGGTATTAAATATCACGGCCCCAATAGCAACTCCACCCATAAAAGCAGCATCATCAAGATGACCTAAAACTGCCGTATCAACAGCTCCAAGAAGTGGTTGAGTTACTGTTGATACTACAAAAGGAATAGCAACAGCTAAATATTCTTTATAAGTTAAACCTCTATTCATAGATATACACTTAACAAGGCTTTTGCGTATTCATTTTCAACATTTTTTAATTCATGGATATCATCAACTTGCTCAACAATTTTTCCTTCTTTAAAAAATATAACTCTATCGCAAATATAAGTTACAGCTAACAAATCATGTGTAATAAAAAGGTATGAAAGGTTTTCACTTTTTTTTAACTCAAGTAAAAGATCTAAAATCTGTACTTGTACAGAAACATCTAAAGAACTAACTGCTTCATCTAAAAGTAGGAATTTTGGTTTTGTTGCAATTGCTCGTGCGATACAAACTCTTTGCAGTTGTCCACCACTTAGTTCATGTGGATAACGAAATAAAAAATCTTCACTTAGACCTACTTTTTCAAGTAAAGATATAACTTCCTCTTTTCTTTTTTCCCTATTCATTTTTCTTTGAAGTAAAGGCTCAGAAATAATTTGAATGACTCTAAATCTAGGGTTTACACTAGAAGTATAATCTTGAAATACAACACTACTATGTTTTTGCTGTAGTTTTTTGTCTTCACTTCCTAAAAAACTAATCTTTCCACTATCTTGTTCTTCAAGACCTAAGATAAGACGCCCAAGTGTACTTTTCCCACTTCCTGATTCACCTATTATTCCTAGGCATTCACCTTCTTTTACTTCTAAACTAATACCTTTTAAAACTTCTTGTTTACCTTTAGAAAAAATACCTTTAGGTATAGGATAACTCTTAGTTACATTATTCACTGACAATAACATGTTCACAGTCTCCTTTTATACAAGTATCAAATCTACTTGAAAGTTTCATTCGTGTTCCAACTAGAAACTTACTTTGTTCAGTTTTAGGATTATTCATAATATCTTCTACAGTTCCTTTTTCTACAATAACGCCATCTTTCATCACAATAACATCATCTGCAATTTGAGAAAGGACATGTAAGTCATGGGTAATAAAAATCATTGACATAGCCATCTCTTGTCGTAATTTTTTAAGCTCTTTAATCACTTCTACTTGGTTAAGACTATCAATAGCAGTTGTTGGCTCATCTGCTACTATAAGTAAAGGATTAAGTGCAATAGAAATACCAATCATAATACGTTGCAACATTCCACCACTTAATTCATGAGGATATTTATTTAAAACTTCTTCTCCATTTCGAATATTCATTCGTTTTAATACATCTAAAGATAACTTTTTTGCTTTTTTTGAAGATAGTTTACTATGAGAGACAAAAGTTTCAAGCATTTGATTTCCTAGAGTAAAAAGTGGGTCAAAAGCTGTCATTGGATTTTGAACAATAGTAGTAATTTGATTTCCACGAATTAATCGTTTCTCTTCTTTACTAAGATTTAATAAAGAGCAACCATTAAAAGTAACTTCGCCGTGAATACAAAAATTTTCATCAAGTAATCCCATCAAAGATTTCCATAGCATACTTTTACCACTACCTGATTCACCAAGTATCCCTAAACATCTATTCTCTTCTAAAGTAAATGAGACATTCTTTAGAATCTGATGATCTCCTTTTTTTCCTTTAAAATATACATTTAAATCTTTTATATCCAAAATCATCTTATTGTCTCCTTTGGATCCATAATGTCTCTTAAACTATCTCCTAAAAGATTAAAGCAAGAAACTATTATTAAAATTGCAAATCCTGCTGGAAGCATTTGTTCAGGATACATTAACATAACATTTTTTGCTTCACCAAGCATTGCTCCCCACTCAGGAGTTGGGGCTTGAACTCCAAGTCCTAAAAACGAAAGAGTTGAAATACTAATAATAACCCAGCCAATATCAAGTGTTGCTAATACAACAATTTCTGAAAAAATATTAGGAAGCAAGTGTCTTGTCATCATAAACTTTTTACTAGTACCAATTGCAGTTGAATAAAGCATATAATTTTTATGTCTATATTTTAAAACAATTCCTCGAATCATTCTTGCATACCATGCCCATGTCATTGCAATACTTGCAATTATTACATTTTCCATTCCAACTCCAAGAATACCAACAATTGCCAATACCATCACTTGACTTGGGAAAGAAAGCATAACATCACATATACGCATAATTATTTCATCAACTACACCTTCAAAGAAACCTGCTAAAACCCCTGTAATTGTTCCAATAGTTACTGTACACAACATAATTAAAAAGGATAAAAATAGAGTTGTTTGAATACCATAAACAAGTCTTGAATAAACACATCTCCCTAAGTTATCAGTACCTAAAGGATAGACCCATGACATTTGAGCATATTTGTTCATAATATCTTGTTCTAATGGATCATGAACAGCAAAAAAACTAGGAAAAATCCCAATGATTACAACTATAAATATGATACTAAGGGCTATTAGAGCTAACTTATCTTTTAAAAGTTTATTTATCATGCTCCTTTAACTCCTTTTTTCATTCTAGGGTCAAGATAAACTTGAATGATATCTACAAATAAATTTACAAATACAAATAAAGTACCAATAAATAGTACATAAGCTTGAATCATCGGATAATCTCGATTAAAAATAGAAGAGATACATAATCTACCAATGCCAGGAAGTGCAAAAATATTTTCAATAACAAAAGTACCTGCTACTAACAATACTAGACTAATACCAAGTGCATTAATAGAAGTTTGTAGTGAATTTATAAGTAAATGTTTTAATACAATATGTGTTTGCTTAATCCCACGAACTCTTGCATAAAAAATAAAATCGTCTTTCATCTTATCAAGCATACTATTTCGTATAAGTCTTACATACATAGCAATATAATTAAGACTAAGTGTCACAGCAGGTAATATAAAGTGTTGAAATGTTGTAGCACCACTAGTTGGAAGCCATCTTAATTCTAAAGCAAAATACCAAACAAGTAATAATCCCATCCAATAATTTGGCATAGCAGTTGTAATAAAGATAAATATTCTTACTATTTTATCAAAGAAACTATCTTTAAAAACAGCACTTAATACACCAATAGGAATACTTACAACTATCACAATCACAAAAGCAAAAAATGCTAAAGTCAATGTAGTAGGAAGTGACCTAAAAATTTCTCCTACAACTGTTCGACTATTATTCGTATATGAATTGCCAAGATCTAAGTGTGCAAGATCTACAAGCCAATTGGCATAACGTACTAAAAAAGGATCATTTAGTCCTAATTCTTCTCTCATTTGTTCAATTGCTTCTTCTGAAGGAATAATCTCATTAACACGTAATGCAACTTCAGCAGGATCGGAAGGAATCAAAGTCGTTAAACTAAAAGATATAAACGAAATAGCAAATAACATTGGTATTGCTAAAAGCAATCGCTTAATAATATAATTTCTGATAAAAAATCCTTTTTTTAACCTAAAAAACCTTACATGCGAAACTCACATGTAAGGTTTTATTTTCTTTATTGTTTTATTTATTTAATGTTCATCTTTTCAATTGGAACTTCATATTTTGAGTTATTAAATTTAACATTTTCTATTCTTTCACTATTTATAGAAATATTTCTAGAATATGTCAATGGAATATAAACAGCTTTTTCATGTAATGTTCTAAGAACATACTCATAATACTTTTGTCTTTCTTTTTCATTACTAGTTGCAAAAATTTTTAAAATAGTTTCATCAATTTTTGATTTTTCTTTTAAACCTAACTGTGCCATATAATCACCATGAACAGAAGCTGTCATAGAACTCATAAAAGATTGTGGATCATATGGTGTCCCCCAAGTATAACCCGTCATAATTTGAAACTCACCTGATTTTTGTCTGTCTTGGAAAGATTGTTTTTCTTCACCAAGGATTTTTATTTTAACTCCGATTTTCCCTAATTCTTGTTGTAAATATTCAGCAATTGATTTATCAGTAACTTTATTTGAATCATAATTAAAAGTAATTGCAAGTTCTTTACCCTCTTTACTTCGATACTTACTATTTGCAGTTTTTATCCAACCTGCTTCTTTAAGTATCTTTTTTGATTTTTCAACATCATAAGAGTATGGTTTTAAATCAATATTTGCATATGGGATATTTTTTGCAAGTAGTGTATCTGCTGGCATTTCAATACCATTAAATAAACCCTTTGAAACTGCTACTTTATTTATAGCATGAGATAAGGCATATCTTACATTAACATCTTTAAGTACCCCATTTGCCGTATTTAACATCAGCATTCTACTAGAAACTGGTTGTGACATAGTTACTTTAAATCCTGGTGTTTGTTTAAACTGGTCAATTGTTTGGGCATCAATCATATTTGCGCCATAAATTAAATCAATTTCATCATTTTTAAGAGCTAATATTCTTGTTTGATTATCAGGAATTACTTTAACAATTACATTTTTAATACTTGGTTTTACGCCCCAATAGTTTGGATTAACTGTAAATACTGCATATTGATCAATATGATTTTCAGCTAACATATAAGAACCTGTTCCACTTAATTTACTAACACCATCTTTAGTACCACCGTTTTTAAATGCTTTTGGCGAAATAAAACGAAATGGTCTAGTCATTCCAAGTTCTGCAAGAAGTGGATAGTAAGCTTTCCCAAGTCTAATAGTAAGTTCATATTCACCAGTTGCTTCAATAGGTTTAACCCCACTATCTAATACTGCTTTCATAAGTTTCATAGACTCAAGCCATGAATGTCTTTTATAATTATCTAAAATAGCATTTAAATTTGCTGCTGCTGCTTTTGCGTTAAACTTTTCGCCATCATTAAAAGTAACATCTTCTCTTAATTTAAATACATAAGTTGAATTATCTTTTGATAACTTCCAACTTGAAGCCAGCCAAGGCTGTAAACTTCCATCTTCTGCAATTTTTACTAAACCTTCGTATAGTAAATTTTGCGCGTACAATTCCCCTCCATAAAGATGTGGATTTAAATCTCTAATATCTCTAAAATTAACATATGTTAATGTATCTTTAGAAGTATATTTATTTGAAGTGTCACTAAGAGATACTGTTGGTATTAACAATATAAATGACAAAAACAAAAGTAATTTTTTCATGCATGAAATCCTTATATTTAATTCTTTTTAAATGCAACTTAGTTGTGCAACTTGGTTGCATTTTTTGAATTATAGAACTTTCTTCATTAAATACAAATTAGTCTATATTTTATATAACTAATGGGTTTACTAATACAAAATTTCTAAATGAAATTTAATTTTCTAGCTGGTTTAAAGATAATAAAAAGTTTAAAAATAAATATAGGGAAAAAAGAGGGAATGAATTATAAAGTTAATTAATACTCGTTTTCTAGTAACTATGTTTTAAAACTTGTATTTATGATTGTTATTAGTAATGAAAAACACCTAATTAAATAGTTCACATATATTCTTTATCAACAACCTCTAAATTTTGGATTACAAAGCACTTATATTAGTTTCTCATGTTCCACAAAGTGTTCAAAAAGTAAAAGAGAATTAAACACTTAGATTAGTACTTATTTAAGTCCCTGCTCTCTTAATTTATCTTTCTTACTTTTTCTTTTACCCTTAACAGGTTCTTTACCTTTTGCTTTAGGAATTGCTTCCCCTTTTATTTCAAAGCCTTCTATCTCTTCTCTTTGAAGTTTTATATTTGAGCGTTTTTCTATTAATTTAAAATGTTCTTCATTTTCTAAAGTGATAAATGAAATTGCAAGACCTTTATTTCCAGCTCGTCCTGTTCTTCCAATTCTATGTATATAATCAGCTGGTGACCTTGGTAAATCATAGTTTACAACACAAGAAATATCATCAATATGCAAACCTCGTGATGCAATATCTGAAGAAAAAAGAATATCTATTTTAGAAGTTTTAAACTCATCTAGAGTATAAATTCTATCTTCTTGTTCTAAGTTTCCATGAAAAGACTCTGCTTTAAAACCATATTTTCTAAACTTAGCTGCTATATTATCAGCTGCTCTATTATTTGCCATAAAAACTAATACTTTTGAAAACTTGTTTTCTTTTAAAATTTTTTGTAAAAGAGCACTTCTATTTTCTAAGTTCACACTTATTGCTCTTTGTGTTATCAAATCAACTGTTGGTTCTTCATTTTCTATTTCAATTGATACTGGATTATTTGTAATCCTTTGAGCAATTTTTTGCATTTTAACAGGATAAGTAGCTGAAAAAAGAAGGTTCTGTCTTTCCTTTGGTAGATTTTCTAATATTTGTTCCAACTCTTCTTCAAAGCCTAAATCAAGCATTTTATCAGCTTCATCTAAAACAAAAAAATCTAAGTTCTCTAGATTTATTTGTTTTTTATCTAAAATATCTAAAAGCCTTCCAGGTGTCGCAACTACAACATCACAACCTTTTTGAATATCTAAAAGTTGATCTCCTATACTTTGTCCACCAATAACACTAACTACTTTTATATCTTTTTCAAATGTTGATGAGAACTTATTAAAAGTATCTGCAACTTGAAGTGTTAATTCTCTTGTAGGAGTTAGAACTAAAGTTTTGATTTTAGATTTACCAAGAGGCATATTATTTAGCCAGTTATTTAAAATAGGAAGAACAAAACTAGCAGTCTTTCCACTTCCCGTTTGTGCACGTGCTAGAATATCAACACTATTAAAAACTAAAGGGATAACTTTTTCTTGAACTTTTGTAGGAACTTCATAGCCATTGTTTTTTAAAGCTTCTTTTAAAGGAGATAATAGATTAAATTTTGTAAATGACATGAGTCTTATCCTTGGTAATATTTATCGTATTTTAGGCAGTTTTGGCTTTAAAAAAGGTTTCTTTGATTTCAATCAAGGTATTAAGAAAAAGTTTTTAGTATATTTTCACTTTATTAATATTAAAGGATCTATTATCACTTTTACATTTATACACTTAATTCATTTTTTCTCAGTTTTTATATATGGTGGTTTTTTATTTGTTGACAATCTATTTTTATCAAAAATAAATCAAACTTTAGATGAAGAAGAAACAAGTAAAGCCAGAGAAGCTTTTATGATGCACGTAAGAAAAGTAGTACCTTGGTCACTTCTTGTAGCTGTGGCATCAGGTTTATATTTAATCACTCAAGTTTACGGACCAATTAGTGATGATGGTTTAAATAACTTTCAAATCATGTTAAGTATCAAAGCATTTTTTGGTTTATGGTTAGGTATTAGAGGTTTTAATCAAAAGTTTTTTAAAATAAATCCTTTTGTTTTTACATCTCATGTATTTCCATTTCTTTGTGTAATTCTTATAATCTTTATTTCACAAATTATGTATCTTTAAGAAGTCCAAGCGTTCAAATACTTTGAACTGCTTGTTTCATTCTTTTCATTTCCTACATCTGTAATAATTTTGATATTTAACTTTTCACAAATATCCCACTCAGCAATAGTTTTCTTATCATATCTATCCCCACCTTTTGTGAAATAATGTGGTTTGATTTTTTCTAAAGCTTTTAGTACAGTACTATCATTTTCAATCTCAAAAGGTATTACATAATCTACATTTTTTATAGAAGAGACAATAGAGCAACGCTCAGATAAGTTCATAAAAGGTTTGCCTTTTTTATCTTTTAAAAAGCTATCTCCATTTACAATTACAACTAAGGTATTTGCATATTGTTTTGATTCTTGAAAACATGAAATATGTCCACTATGAATAGGATCAAAACCACCAGAAGTACATACAATAGTTCCAAGTTTTTCTTTGAGTTTATTAAACTCTTTAAATGAAACTATTTTTGCTAACTCTTCCAATTTATAAAACCTTATACATAAATAGAATCATCATCAAAGTGTTCTGTTGATACTTCAAATATTTCTGACTTATCGGCAATGCCTGTAAATTGATGTTTTGTTCCTTTTGGAATATCTAAAACATCTCCTTTTTTCATTTCAAACTCTTTTTGTATATTATCTTTAGAAACTACTTTTACTAGTATTTTTCCTTCTTGAATATAAAAAGTTTCATCTTTTAGTTTATGATAATGTAAATTTGAGCTTTTATTCGCATCTATTACTAATATCTTTCCGCAATATTTATCTGAGTTATGAATCCAGATTTCATGTCCCCAGCTTTTATTTTTAAATTTTATTGGTTTACTTACTTTCATCTAGTTCTTTTTCTAAATCTTCATCACTAACAGTATCTAACTCATCATAAAGTTTATCTACAGATTTTTTATAATCTTCATAAGTTTTATGAGGTAAATTACCATTTTTTAGTTCTTCTTCAAATCTCTCTTTTGTCATATATACTCTATTAATCATATCTTGTCCTATTTATTTTTATTCTTTTCTTCTATCCATTGAGACATATATTTTGTACTTGCCATTGTATGGTGTTTTAGCATTGCACCTGTGAAGTTTTCCAATCTATGTTCTTCTAGATTTTCATATACCTCATCAATTTTTTCAATTAGCTTCTTTGATAATATTTCTGCATCATATTTTGATTTTAGCAATATAGTTGAATTTACTTTTGCTTCATTCCATAATTTTTCATCATTATACAATTCAACTGCCTTTTTTGCAAACTCTTCTATCTCATCACTTATAAATCCAGGCCAGTTCTCTTCATCATACATCCCCTCACTTCCAACACTTGTTGTTACACTTGGTGTTTGCATAATCATTGCATCTAAAAGTTTTCCTTTTATTCCTGCACCAAATCTAATAGGTGCTAAACAAACTCTAGAGTTTTCCATAACTTCGTAAGCATCATCTGCCCAACCTTTTATTAAAAAACCTGTTTTTGGATTATTTAAAGCTGTTGCTTTTGGCGGTGGATATGAACCATATATGTGAAGCTGTGCATTTGGTAGTTGCTTTTTTATAAGTGGCCATATTTTTTGAAGATACAAAACTACATCCCAATTTGGAGCATGACGAAAGTTTCCAATAGTCATAAAGTGTTCACGTTCTTCATAAGCTTTTGTTTTACTAGGACATTTATTTAAATCCACCATAAAAGGTAAGTGATGAAGTAAGGAACTATCAACTTTAAAAGTCTCTTTTAGTAATTGCATTTCATAAGAAGATATTATCAAAGAAATATCACATCTTAAAATTGCAGATATCTCTCTTTTTGCTAAAGAAGAAAATAAATCTGCTTTTGTAATATCTCTATTTTCTTTTAAAGCTTGATGTCTTGCATTTCTTAATAATTGTAAATCTTCAGTATCAAGTATCTTTAAAGCTTTTGGACAATTTAACTCAACTCTCCAAGCAAACTGCTCTTCCATCATAAACCTATCAAATAATACAATATCAGGATTATACTCTTTTACATACAAATCAAAACTATCAGAGTTTAACTCTATACTTGAGGAGCTAATTCCTTCATCATTTAAATTAATACTATGCTCTGATATAGCACAAGGTGTACAAAACTCTACTTTATAGTTATTTGCTTTAAATAGCCTCATTATTGACATTATATGAGTTCCAGCTGCAGAGGATTTTGGTTCAGGCCATACGTAACCTATTACTAAGAGTTTTTTCATTTGCAGATTTATTTCTTTTTCTATTTGCTTATCCACTCTTTTATCTTAGTACTTAACTCTTTTGGAACTTCAAGTGGAATATTATGACTAGTTCCCTCACGCGAGATTAAAGTCATATTATGTTCTATTTTTTGTAGTTTTTCCATTGACTTATGATTTAACAATCTATCTTTTGTACTATAGTAAAACCATATATTTAATTTTAGTCCAACTAAGTCCTCAAGTAAATCTACTCTATTAAAGGTACTTGTAAGTTGAGTAATAAAAGTCTCTTTTCCCAAGTCCATAAACATATCTTGAATTGTCTTAATTAGTTCAATATCATCTTTGTTTTGCTCTTCTACAAGTGTTACTGCTTTTTCATAAGGTAAGCCTTTAAAGCCTTCTTTTTCTATTACAGCAAACTTTTCTCTTCTTCTTTCAATCTCAGCTTCTTCAGAAGCTCCTGGAGTTGCTGCTACCATAAATAGTTTGTTTACTCTATGTGGATATGTAACTGCAAAGTAAGAAGCTATATACCCACCTAATGAGAAACCTAAAAGATTTACTTTCTCTTCTTTAAAGATATCTAATAATATATCAAGAATCTCATCAAAGTCTTCACTATGTGGAATAGGAACATGTACTAATTCATATTCCTCTAAAAAAGGTTTAATTCTACTCCAAAGTCTCTCATCAGTCATAAGACCTGGGATTAAATATATTTTTTCTTTCATTTTTTACCTATATTTATATACTTTTTTTATTTTTAGTATGATATCTAAAATATTTTTATTTAATGATTTATTAAATCTTCTGTGCTACTATACACAATGAATAATAACTTACAAATGGTTTATACCTATCATAATGAAACAAAACACTCGCAACAAAGATACGCAAGGTCTTTAGGTTATATGGATTGGGCAACACAGCCAGACCCATATAGAACATATAACAATACAACAAAAACAAATTTACCTTTATCATTTGATAACAATACTTTAGAATATAGTCAAATTTTCACACAAGAGAATGACAAAAAAGAAAATAAACTTTCAGCACCTTTATGTCTTGAATCAATATCACAATTTTTCCAGTTCTCACTAGGACTTGCTGCTATAAAAGAGTATGAAACTCAATCATGGGCTTTAAGATGTAATGCATCAAGTGGAAACTTACAACCAAGTGAAGCATATATCTTAGCAAATGACATACAAGGAATCAAAGATGGTTTGCATCACTATTCTCCTAAAGAGCATGAATTAGAACTTTTAAGTTTATCAAAAGAAAATCTAAACTTACCAGAAAATAGTTTTCTACTTTGTTTATCTTCAATTGTATGGAGAGAAGCATGGAAATATGGGGAAAGATCTTGGAGATATACTCAACTTGATTGTGGACATGCACTAAAAGCTTTAGAGATTTCTGCTTTAATTTTAGGTTGGAAAATAGAAGTTTTAAATACAAAGGATTCGCAACTTGAAGATTTAATTGGTTTTAATCAAAGTAGTAGATATGTTCCTGAGGAGCGTGAATTAGCTGATATGTTGATTCTTGTATCTAAAGACGAAAATTCTATTTCTTCTAATCAAGATATAGATATTTCACTTTTAAGACAAAAACTTCAAGAAAAGTATGAAGGAAAAACAAATCAATTAAGTCTAAGCTGGCATAAATGGGATATTTTAGAAAAAATCGAAGATGCAACACTAAGTGATGAATTAGATATAAAAAAATATGTCAACGACAAGTATGAGTTAAATCCATATAGAAAACCGACAGCTTTAGCAAAAGATATAGTTTTAAAAAGACGTTCAGCACAAGTTATGAACAAAGATGATTGTACAATTTCTAAAAAAGAGTTTGAAACAATCCTAGCTTCTGTTAAATGTGATAGTTCAAATATTAACTTAGTACTTTTTGTTCATAGTGTTGAGGAGCTTGAAGCTGGACTTTATATACAAATTCGAAATAAAGAGCATAAAAGTAAATTACAAACTTTACTAAAAGATGAATTCCTTTGGGAAAAAGTTGATACAAATGCAGGTGAATTATATAAACTTCAAAGTGGCGATTTTAAATTTTTAGCAAAAGCAATCTCTTGTAATCAAGATATAGCAAGTCATGGAGCATTTACACTAGGAATGCTTGCAGAGTTTGCAAATCAAATAGAACAATATGGTTCTTCTAAGTATAAACACTTATATTGGGATTGTGGAGCTATTGGACAGCAACTTTACCTAGAAGCAACTTCACTAAAGTTATCAGCAACTGGTATTGGATGTTTCTTAGATGATATTCTTCATGATACTATTGGTTTAAAATCAAGTCAATTTCAAACACTTTATCACTTTACAATTGGACGTGGACTAGTTGATACTAGATTAACAACAAAGAAACCTTATGAAAATAGGAATAAATAATGTCACAATTATCTCCTAGAAATTTATTTGTATTATCATTTATAGCTATTATTTCTGTATATCTTTATATATTTGGACAAGAAAAAACTATTGAGCTTATTAAAAAAGAGTATCTATTTATTTTAGCACTACTTCCAATTAGTCTAGCTTTTATATACTTTAAAATGAAAGTAAAAGGCAAAGAGTTAGTAGATTTCAACAAGAATAATACCTTTTCTTTAAAAAACACTATTGTCTTTTTTCTTATATTTCAAGTAGTTGATTATTTTGCAGAAGATGGCTTTATTGGAATGATTAGTATGTGGTTTTTATATTGGCTTATGGGCTTAATAGCACTATTATTAATAGAAACTATTAACTATTACAAGAATTATAAACTACTTTATAATTCTTGATTTTCTTACTACTTAAAATTAAAATCAACAAGATAGATATTTCCACTATCTGTTGATATATAAATATCTCCATTTGGAGATTCAACAACATTTCTTATTCTTTCGCCTAAGCTTTCAAGTAACTTACTCTCTTTTATAACTTTACCTTTAGTATTTAAAATAATATGATTTAAATGACGAAGTTTTAAGGCTCCTGCAAAAAGATTTCCTTTTAAGCTTTTATATTTTTTTCCAGAATATACAATTAAAGAACTAGGTGCAATAGAGGGAGTATAAACTTTTATAGCATCTTTATATTCTTTATTTGTACGATATTTTCCTACATAACTTGTATTCCAATACTCTTTTCCTTTTGAAACAATTGGCCAACCATAATTTGAGCCTTTTTTTATTAAGTTTATTTCATCGCCACCTCTTGGACCATGTTCAATTGCATATAGTTTTTTATTTTCTTTATCATAAAATATTCCTTGAGGATTTCTATGTCCGTAAGTATATATTTCATTTAAAGCTTTTGAATCATTTACAAAAGGATTATCCTTTGGAACTGTTCCATCTAAATTTAATCTTAAAATAGAGCCTGCATGAGTTTTTAAATCTTGCCCATTTTCTCTAACTCCCCTATCTCCAATAGAAAAATATAAATGTCCACTTTCATCAAAGGTAATTCTAGAACCAAAATGTGCAGTTGTACTTGTCAAAGATCTACTCACTAGTAATTCTTCAAAGTTTATTAAAGAGTTTTCTTTTAACTTTGCACGTGCTAATGTTGTAGAACCTTTACCTCTTATATTTTTTACATATGTTAGATATATCCAAGAGTTCTTGTTTTGAATATCAAGTAATCCAGCTTGACCACTAACAAAAACTTTTGGAACATTTTTAATATTTGTAATAGTTTTAGATTTTAAATTTAGAAGTGATATTTTTCCCTTCTTTTGGGTAATAAGTAAATTATTTTCATCTAAAAAAGTCATACCCCAGACGACACCTAGATTTGATGATATTTTTGTTACTTTTGTATTTGCTATAACAGAAATACTAAGAATACTTGTAATTATAAAAAGAAATACTATTCGCATAATCTCTCCTGAAATTGTTTTTATATTATTATAACACTTAATTAAAAAATAAATAAAGAAATAGTTTTATTTTATTTTTATAGGAAGTAAACTTAAGAAACTTAAAGCTTCAGGAAGAGAAAACTGTGCTTTTTTAATATCATTATATTTTGGATCAATTAAATAGTTTTTTGAGGTTTCAAAGTTTGCTTTTTGTAAATTATTACTTATAAAAACTGTTTGTTCTAGATTGCATTTATCAAAATGTGCTCGCTCTAGATTACACTCTTCAAAGCCTGTATCTTTTATCAAAGAATCAATAAATTTCATTTTTCGCAAATCTAAAAGATGAAAAGAGTTTTGTGAAAGATTGCATGTGTCAAACTTCACATCAAAAGGTTCTTGGCAAGTACTCCATGAAATACCTATTAACTTACAGTTTTCAAATGCAATATCATTAAAAGTCGAAGAGACTAATTTAGATAAAGATAAATCACAATTTATAAAAGTACACTCAGTAAACTTACAATCACGAATCAAAGCTTTAGAAAAGTCACATTTTGTAAAAGTACAGTTATCAAAATAGATTGAATCAAACTCTTTTTCATCAAGTTTTATAAACTCTTCTTCCCAATAATCGTTTGTTTTAAACATAATCTTCTTTTTTATTGGATTTTATCATATTCGAAATAAAAATAAAAATATTCTACTTTAAAGGTCTAGAGCCTTAGGCAGTTGTAAGTAGTAATCCAATATTTGAAGTAAAATGGTAAAGTGAAATAAGATAAAATAAAAGAGAGTATGTCTCTTATTTGCAATTCAAAAGTTCCAGGGTTATGGAAGTATTGATACATAAATAAGAAAAACTTATATGAAAAATAAACATTTTAATATTATTTATTAATATTAACCGTATTTAAAATAAATTATTTTCATTAAAAAGACTTGATTTATAAAGTCTTTATTTAGCATAAATATATTATAATATTAAACTATTCTAATTAAAAGCCAATTTTAGAAGGAAACAATTGTTTAATAAACTCACATTACTTTTAGTATTTTTCACATTTTCTCTTGCAGATGTAAGTGATAATAAAGATTTAGATATAGAATATAAAAAAGCTTTAAACACTTTTAAAAAAGGTAATTATAGTTTATCATATGATGAATTCTATAAATTATTTTTATTAAAGATGGATAATATAAAATATAATTTTTATTTAGGTCGATCTGCATTCGAATTAAAATATTATGAAGAAGCACAATCTATTTTTGAAAGAATTCTTTTATATAAACCTGATTCTACACGGACTAAATTAGAGCTTGCTAGAACATATTATCAACTTAATATGAATAAAGACTCAATAGATTTGTTTAATGAAATCAAAAATCAAAAAAATCTACCTAATGAAGTAAAAGAAAAAATAGATTATTTTTTAAAACTAAATGAAAGTAAAAGTAAAAAACATTTTTTAAGTGGAAGTTTTATTTTTGGTTCTTCCTTTGATGATAATATTAATAATGACTCTTTTAATGATTCTTTTCATCCTACTTTATTCAAAGAATTATTTGGTCCAAATGGGATAGAAGCACCAGAAAAAGAATCTGATATAACTTATAATCAAATTTTATCACTAAATTATAAATATAAAGAAAATGATAATTTATTATTTAAAATTGATTCTTTCTTCTACAATCAAATATATAAAGAAAATAAAGACAAAAATATTCAAATCATAGGATTAAGTCCTAAAATATCTAAATCTTATAATAAAAAACTAATTATAGACTACGGAATCTTTATTGATAATATGTGGCAAGGAAAAGAAAACGATTTAAGAAGTTATGGATTAAATCCAAATGTTAAATACATAATTAGAAAAGACTTATTATTAAATGCAAGTTTTAAGTATCAATACAAGAAAAAACAATCCACAGAGAATTCAAATGAAGATAGTAAAGTTATAAAAGCAGGACTTGGATTATTAAAAATACTTAATAAAAACTTAAGTATGTACTCAGCCCTTGAGTATTCAAGAGAATATGAGAAACACCCTTTTAAAGAAAATAATATAACTACAAATGATGATATAAATCAAAATATTTTGTCTTTAAATATGAATTTAAATTATAAAATAAATAGTTTGTTTAATATAACTAGTGGATTTGGATACTCAAAGTTAAGATATAGAGATACAGATTCTTGGTATTTAAAAAAGAGAAAAGATAAAGAATTATCTTTTAGTCTTGGAAGTTCTTATAAATTATATAATAAGTCTTTCATCAGCTTAGGTTATAATTATGCAAGAAACGATTCAAATATTGATTATGCCGAATATTATAAGAATAAAATTAGTTTTAATTATATTCTAAGATTCTAAGGATTTAATATGAAAAAGATTATACTTATTTTATTATTGATGTTTTTAAGTGCTTTTGCAAATATAGGTAATATAACTTTTATAAGTGGCCAAACAGAAGTTTTAAGAAATGGAAAATCTTTTAGTGTAAAACTAGGAGATGCAATTTTTTCAAAAGACTTTATAAACACTGGTAAAAACTCTAAAATGCAAATCGTATTTAAAGATAAAACAGTTGTTACAATAGGAAGTAAAGCAAAGTTTTCTGTTGATGAATACTATTATGATAAGAACAATTCAAAAGAAAATAAATTAACTATCAATTTTTCAAATGGTTTTTTTAAAACTATTACAGGACAAATAGGTAAATTAAATCCTTCAAGTTTTAACTTAAATACAAAAACAGCATCAATAGGAATTAGAGGAACTCAAATTAGTATGACAACAAGTCCTAAATCAGGAGATTTTATTGCTTGTACATCAGGAGAAATATCAGTATCATCATTACAAACGGGAAATTCAGTAATAGTTCCTGCAGGAATGTTTACAAGTATAAAACCTGGTTCAACTCCTACAAAACCTAAAGCATACTCAAAAAAACAACTAAGTCAGTTATCTTCATCTGAAAGTAGTGATTCAAATGATGAATCAGAAGAAAATTCAGATTCGGATTCTCAAACAAATACAACTACAGTAGAAACAACTAATGATTCAGTAGCTGAAAATATTGAATCTACAATAGAAAATGCTCAAGACGAAACAGACGAAACAGATGAAACAGATGAAACAGATCCTAATATAGATACAATACATGCATCTAAAGATGTTAAATACGATGGAGAATATATTAAAATGGGTTACTGGTTAAATGATACAAATGACATAATAGGAACATATATTAATGGTGACAAAACTCCACAATCTAAAATTAGAGAGTATAGAGATGATAATATAATTGCAGATTATAATGGTTCAATAAATGCAATTCACACTCATCTTGATGGAACAAGCTCTGAAGTTGGAGGATCTGTAGCATTAGAAGTTGATTTTGGAAAGAGAGAAATTAATGGAGAATTTGTTATTGGATCTACTGATTGGAAAGTTAAAATATCTAATGTCACGATCAATAATAATGGATTTAATACAAATAAAATAGACAATAATGGAAGTAGTACAGAAGGTATTACAGGGAGTATTACAGGTAGGTTTTATGGACCAAACGCAGAAAATATGGGTGGTTCAATTAATATGAATTCTACAAATAATGGTAGTGTAAAAGGTTCATATGCAACAGCTAAATAATAAACTAAGCATTTTCTTTAAGTTTTTTGTATTAATTCAAGTTTTTTTATTCTTGTAAATTTTTTAATAGCATATTCACGTTTAGATGCAGTACTTCTATTCTCTGAACTTTCTTGATATATTAGTTTTACAGGTCGTCTTACCCTTGTGTATTTAGCTCCTGTTTCTTTATTATTATGCTCATCTAAACGTTTTGTTAAATCTGTAGTAATTCCTGTATATAAACTTCCATCACTACACTCTAAAATATAAACAAAATATGACATTTTTATTCCTTATTTCTTATTAACTAAAATACCACCAATTATAATAAGTAGAATACCTAAACTAGCATACATATCAGGAAATGAGTCACCAATCATTACACCAAAACCTATTGCAAAAGGAATACTTGTGTAACCAATAACTCCGATAATACTTGCTTTACTTAAACTATATGCACGAGTAAGTAGCCACTGTGATACAGTTGATAAAACTGCCATCAAAGCTATTAACGACCAAACAAGAAAACTAGTGTGTATTTGAAATTGGGCATAAGGAGTAAATAAGAAGATTAATAAAGGAATAATCACACCAATTCCCATAAATGAAAGCATAATAACTCTTGCATCATAAATATCTTTGATTTTCTTTATAGTAGCATAAGCGCATGCCGCAAAGAAACCACCTAATACTCCATAAATATGCTCTATTGAGATTATCATACCAAAGGGCTTTATTATTAATATAACTCCAATAAATCCAATAATAAGAGCAAATA
>Ga0193963_1000589_pt1 | contig 18894 bp, 16 predicted proteins | sample FB_6_MG_FD_140359 | JGI IMG/M metagenome (GOLD analysis project Ga0193963, IMG submission 140359) | Microbial mat bacterial communities from the Broadkill River, Lewes, Delaware, United States - FB_6_MG | ecosystem: Environmental > Aquatic > Freshwater > River > Microbial mats | place: USA...
ACAAAATGCCAGTAAGAAAAGAGATATGAGATATTGTCTCTTATATTGGTAATATGTTTAAATTGGCAATTGATAAATGAGCATCTGATATACATATTGAACCTAATGAACATTTCCTACTAATAAGATTTCGTAAAGATTGAGACTTTATGCTTATAGATAAACTACACAGAGAACATATATCTGCTGCAGTAACTAGACTAAAAGTATTATCAAAAATAAAAATTGATGAAAATAAAAAACCTCAGGATTGAAAGATAGTCTATTTCTATGAAAAAGAAGAGCAAAATATTGATATCAGATTGTCTACGCTACCAACAACTTATTGAGAGAAAGTAGTAATGAGAATACTTAAACAAGATGAATGACTAATTAATATTGAAGCTTTGTGACTAATTGATGTAAATATTGAAAAAGTTAGAGAAGCATTAAAAAGTAAATATTGAATTATGCTTGTTGCTTGACCTACTGGTTCTGGTAAGTCAACTACCCTATTTTGAGTATTAAAGAACTTTAATCCTTTAGAGTTAAATATCTCTACATTAGAAGATCCTATTGAGTACGATATAGAATACGTAAATCAATCTCAAGTTAGAGCAGATATATGATATACATTTTCTTCATGACTAAGGTCATTAGTAAGGCAGGATCCTGATATAATAATGGTATGAGAAATCAGGGATAAGGAAACAGCAGTTCTTGCTGTAGAAGCCGCTCTGACATGACATTTGGTTGTATCTACAATCCATACGAATTCAGCAGCAGGTACAGTACAAAGATTGATAAATATGTGAGTTGAACCATTTCTTCTTGCATCTGCGATGAAGATGATAATATCTCAAAGATTATGAAAAAGGATTTGTTATAATTGTAAAGAAGAACAAATATTAACAGATTATCAAAGAAAAAGAGTTAAAGAGTATTTATGACCAATTATTGCAGAAGAAGATTTAAATAATGCAGTTTTTTATAAATGAAAATGATGTGAAAAATGTAGTAATACATGATATAAATGAAGACTTGGTATACATGAAGTTCTTATAGTATGAGAATATATGGAACCATTGATATTAAACAAAGAAAGTGCTAATGCGATGAGAGATGCAGCAATAGAAAATTGAATGGTTACTATAGTGCAAGATGCACTTATCAAATCAATATTATGAGATACAACAATAGAAGAAGCTTTTAAATTAATTTAATAATAATAAGACAATGTTTAATTTTTTTAATAAAAAGAAAAAAATAAATGCTGAAGAGATTAAGGCATTTGATTGAGCAATAAAAGCAATTGAAATATATATTGCTCTTTCTGAGTGGTCAAAAGCTAAGAAAGCAATTGATGAAATCAAAGTTAAAGAAAAAGAATCTTTAACTTCCCTTCTAGAAAAAATTAGTTTAGAAAAAGATCAAGCATTAGCTGAAAAACAAAAAAAGAAAGAAACTAAAGAATACAAAAAAAAGGAGAAAAAAATTACTTCTCTAAAGAATAAAATAGAAAAACTTGAAGCTAAATATATTAAAAATGCTGAAAAAGAAAGATTTAAGATAAGATTTTCTAAAATTAAAGATGAAATTGATATCTTAATATGAGCAAAAAGAGGTTTACAAGCAATGAGCCTTCTTCAAAAATTTTTGGAAGAAAATAAAGAAAATACTATAGTTGTAAAATTCTATAATTCTGAAAAGAAAGTAATTCAAAAAAGTATTGATAATCAAAGAAAGGCAGAACAAGACAAATTAAAGAATAATGCTAAAAAAGAAGCATTAACTTTGATTTGAAAAACAGCAAACATAGATGAATTAGAAGAAGAATCAGAAGATGATAAAAAAGCTAAAACTAGTTTTTCAAAATTAAAAGAAAAATTAAATTTTTATTCTAAATTAAAAGAAAGAATAAAAAAGAAAAAATTATTAGATGAAATCAATCTATTAATAGAAGAAGATACTAAAGTTAACGATGATCTAGCAGCAAAAAAATTAGAAAATATTCATAGATGACTTGTAAAAGAATTAACAAATAATAAATTAAGATGATACGATATTTATGGTAAAATACTATGAGTAAGTAAAATATCTGGTGATACATTTGGTATAGAAGAAAATAAAAATAAATATTTATATTTTATATGAGATGCTACTGGTCATTGAATAAGAGCTTGATTCATAATAACATTAATGACTAGATTATTTAAAGAAAATATATCTAAACCATTACAAGAACTAGCCTTTAATATGAATAATGGCCTAAAACAAGATCTAAAATCTAGAAATTTCGTAACATCCATATTTTTTGAAATTGATAAAGAAAGTAAAGAAGTTGCATATACATGAATGTGACATGAGCCTATTCTTATTTATAGAAAAAAAGAAAAGAAAATAGAAAAGATAATTCCATGAGGATTAGCTGCATGAATTAGAATTATAAAAAATAAAGAAGATGTAAAGGTAAATAATATAAAGCTTTCTGATTGAGATGTTTTAATGACATATAGTGATGGGGTTTTAGAAAATAAAAGTATTGAATGAGAAACTTATTGATTAGAAAAGCTTGAAGAGTCATTTAAGTTAGTATCAGAAAATCAAAGTGATATAAAAGCAATATATGAATATATCATTAATGATATAAAATTATTTAAAGGTTGAAGTAATTTTGAAGATGATGCAACTGTAATTGTACTAAGAAGAGATGCAACAAAAGATATAATAGATGTAGAAGATGAATATATCACTGAATTAAAAGCTAAAGAATGACTTAAAGCTAAAGATATAAAAAAATTAAAGTGAAAAACTAAAGAAGAAATTGAAAAAGAATTAGACGCTATTAGAAGGGAAAAAGAGACAGAAAGAATATTAAAAATATTAGAAAACTTATATTATACTTGAGAAATTCTTAAATTAAAAGAAGAAGCTATAAGGTTTATTAAAAAATGATTTATCCATAAAAAAATAAATCATTACCTTAAAAAAGCAATTGATAATGAAAAAAAATATAAAGTAGAACAAAAGAATCAAAAAATGGAAATTAAGTATAATATACTTAAAGAATTATATAAAAAATGAGATTACTCCACAGTAATAAAAGAGGTTGAAGATATTATTGGGAAAGACTGAAATATTTAATAATAAAAAAACATGTTCAATTTTTGAAACAAATTCTATGATAGGTATTGAAACTTTGATAATAAAAAGTTTATAGAACTATTAGAAGAATCAAAAAAAGCTCAAATTAAATGAGCAATGAAGAAGAAAGGTTGATGAGATATTGAAATCAACTTATTTCAAAGTGTTAATAAAAAAGAACTATGGCAATTTATTAACAAATTTTCGATATTCGTAAATTCATGAATTGATGTAAAATGAGCACTTTGAATTCTTGTAAAACAAATCAAAAATCCTTATCTAAAAACTATCTGAATAGAAATGAGGGATAATATAGATCATGGTATTAGTATTAATGATACTATGAATCAATATCCTAAAGTTTTTGATCCACTTACTACTGCCCTGGTATCGGTATGAGAAAAAACAGGTCAATTAGGTAAAATTCTAGCAGAACTAGATACAAACTTACTTGAAAGTATAGAATTAAAATGAAAAGTTAAAGGTGCTATGGTATATCCTATGATATTACTATGACTTACTATATGTATGGTAGTTTTTATGATGATATTTATTGTGCCTAGAATTACTGCATCATTTGAAAAAGCAGGTAGTGAATTACCAGGATTAACACAAAAAGTAGTTGCATTTTCAAATTTTATAGTAAATGATTGGTGAAAACTAATACTAATATTTATTTGAGTGTTTGCGATATTTAAACTTATAAATATGACTTATATTTGAAAAATAAGTTTAGCAAATATTGCTATAAGAATGCCAATATTTTGATTTGTTGTTAAACAATCAAACATAGTATATTTTATTAAATCTTTTACTATATTACTTGATTCATGAGTACTACTATTAGAATCAATAAAAACTTCTAGTAGAGTTGTACCAAACCTAGCTTATAAAAAAGAAATTATTAGAATTAAAAATGAAGTCGAGATATGACTAACTATTTCAAAGTCATTATGATTAAATTTAGATTATGAAGAGTCAGTATATTTAAATAAATTATTTCCTGAAGAATTTGCTTATGTAGTTAGTACATGAGAAGAAACTTGAAGTTTATCAACTTCACTAAAAAAAGTATGACATAATTATAATTGAGAATTAAAAAGATATATATGAAATATGTCGAGTATGATGGAGCCAATTATTATTGTAATTGTATGAGCCCTTGTTGGGACAATTGTAGTTGCAATTATGTTACCCTTCTTTGAAATGTGAAAGGTTGCAAAATGAGTTTAAAAATAAAAAATCTAGATGTAAATCTAGATTTTTTATTTTTTTATTTTTTAATCTATTACTACAGGTAATTTAAATATAAAAGTCTAGTAAATTAATAAATTATACTTGCTTTAAAATCATAAAAATTGTAGAATGAAGGGGTCTGAAATGAGACAATAAACTTTAAAATTTATTTTTGTATTTTATTTCTTAATCATATTTATAAATGAGAAATACAAAAAAAGCCTTTACATTAGTGGAACTTATCGTAGTTATCACTATCCTAGCTGTTCTAGGTACTATTGCATTTATATCTTTACAAGGTTATTCTGGTGAAGCTAGAGATTCTAAAAGATTACAAAATGTTAACGATTTAGTTAAAAAAGTTAATATTGAAGTATCAAAAGGTACTCCTTTTGCTAATCTTATAAATCCTTCATCTAACATAGCTAAAACAATTAATAATGATGCTACTGAAACAGCTACTGGTTGAGTAGTTAATTTTGTTGCAATTAAAGAAAATCAACCTGATTTTCAAGACGCTCTAGGTTCTAGTGCTAAATTTGACTACCCAGTTGCTTATGCTCAAGGTGGTTCTGGTACTGGTGCTTTCAAATTTATGCAAGTTGCTACAATTTCTGAAGCTAAAAATCAAGCTAAAGTTGTTGGTAACTACTTCCAATTTAATTCTGCTACTGATGCTACAGGTTTAATCGGTACTGGAGCTACAGCATGAGTTCAAACTGGTGATGATGCAAATACAGTTCCTGGTTACGAAAATTTCTAATAATAATTTAGATATTAAATAAAAAAACTAACTTTAAAGTTAGTTTTTTTATTTGTCGAATTTTCTATGATAATGAATCTTTAATTAACTTTGGATTATTTGAAAACTTAAGACCTTCTTCTTCAGTAATATAACCTCTTTGAATGTAGGAAATAATATCAGTTTCTAATAATTGCATTCATTCTCTAGATCACATTTGAATAACAGACGGAATTTGATGTAAATCATTTTCTCTAATAAGATTGGCAATAGCTGAATTTTTAACTAAAATTTCCTTTGCTAATTGTACTCATGTTCAATCTGAAGATTTAAGTAATCTTTGAGAAAAGATAGCAATTAATGAATCAGCTAATTGTATTCTAATTTGGTTTTTATCTTCTCAGCTAAAACTATCTAAGATTCTAGTAATTGTTTGATATGCACTTCTTGTATGTAAAGTAGAGAAAACTACATGCCCAGTTTCAGATAATCTTAAAGCCATTTCCATTTCTTCTTTACTTCTCATTTCCCCAAATAAAATAACATTAGGATTTTGTCTCATAGCTCAAACAAGAGCTGTTTCATAATTAGGTATATCCTTCCCTATTTCTTTATGTTCCATAATAGATTTTTTATGAGGGTGAACATATTCAATAGGATCTTCGATAGTAATTATATGTTTATTATAATTTGAATTGATATAATCAATCATTGCAGCTAAAGTAGTTGTTTTACCAGAACCAGTAGGTCAAGTAACAAGAACTAATCATTGACCTTTTTTTGTAACTTCTTTATATATATCTGTTAATCAAAGTGTATCAATTTCAGGAATATCAGAAGTAAGTAATCTTAAAACTATCATATAATTTGATAATTGAAATGACACATTTGCCCTAAACCTTCTATCTGCAAAAGAGAATGAGAAATCTAAATTTCTATCTTTAACTAAAGTATCATGTTGAGATTCAGTAATAATAGATTGTGCAAATTCAAAAGTGTCTTTCCATTTCATTTTTTCTAGCTCATCTATTTTAACAATTTCCCCTCAAATCTTTATTGCAGGAAATGTTCAAACAGTAAGATACATATCACTTCATTCATTATCAATCATTATTTGTAATAGTTGATCTTTCATAAGATGATCTTTTTTAATTACTTGTACCATTTATCAGTTGTTAATTATATATATAAATAATTATACTATACTTGTTTATAAAGAACAAAAAACACCTATATCTATAGGTGTTTTTTTATTTTACTTTTCTTTTAATTATGCTTTACTAATTTTATTTTTAATAAAGTATATACTTGAGAAGATAAATGTTAATAACATTAAAACCCAAGTTTCTGCACCTGTATCAGGAGTTTCAGCTGAATTTAAGGCTACTTCTTCAATATTACCTTCTTCTTCAATTACTTCTTCTTCTACTTGTACAACTTCTTTAATTTCTTTAACCTCTACTACTTCTTCTGTTTCAACAACTTCTTTTGGTTTTTCCATAAGACTATTTGTTGTAACTAAGTCATATAAACTTTCATCTAACATTAATTCATTACCATCAATATCTTCTAAAGAAATAACCATGATAATATAAGATGTAGATTTACCTAAAGTATCTTGTAAAGAAATATCTAAAATATTATTACCTAGTGAAGATAAAGAATCAACTTTTAATTCACTTAATAATTTAAATTCAAACATATCTTCTTCTAAATCGTAGTTGAAATATACTTCTAGTGTTCTAGAATCAACAACATTTACTTTTTCAATAGTTTGTTCTGAACCAATAATATTTCAATTCATAATTTCTCCATTAAGAGAACCTCCGATTTCAAAATCAATATTACCTTCAGCACCAATTATACCAATTAAGCTATAAACAGAATTAGAATATAAATCTGCAGATAAGTTTAATACAACTTTTCTATTATTTTCTAAATCTTTAGATGAATATGATACATCAATATCTCTTAATACTTTCACTTCACCGTAAACTTTTGAGTCAGAGAATACAACGTCTTCTGATGCTGTCATTCTAACTGTACCGTTATCTACAGCTTGTAAATTATCGATGTTAGCCGAATTAGCTGTAGAAGTAAGTAATGCAGATATTAATACTGCTAAAATTACTTTAAATTGTTTCATATGTTATTTTTAAATACTAATATATAACATTAAATCATAATTAAATAAATATGTCAAAAAAATTACAATGTTTTTCATAAATATGATTCTAGAATCAAACATGCTGATATATCATCTTTGTTTCATCTTTTATCTTTTATTCACATGTGAGATAATATATTATCAGCTTCAAAACTAGTAAATCTTTCATCAATAGAATCAACTTTTATAGATGGGAATATTCATTCTAATTTTGATATAAAGGCTTTAGTTTTATCAAGCTGCCTTAATTTTCTATTATATAAATCATATGGTAATCATACAACTATAACTTTAATGTTATACTGTTTGATATATTTTTTTACAACATCTATCAAAGCTGTTCTTGCAACAATTTCTTTAGGTACAACAATTCATTCAACCTCAATAGCAATTCAACACCTTTTATCTCATAAATCAATTGCTAAGTACATTATTTTTCTTCATTAATAGTTATATTCATTTTAGCCATAGAATCTTTTCATAACTTAATAAATATTTGATTATCTCATAATTTTTTTAGATGACCATTTGGCATATCAATATGTTTTTTAGTTAATTCAACTTTAAAATGTTTTTTAATTTCTGATATAATATCTTTTTCTCAGATTCATCAATATACTTTATGATTAGCTCAAGTTCTTAAAGTAAATGTAAGTGATTTATTATTTAAAACTTCAGAAATAGAATGTCTATTTTCAATTAATTCCATTCTATGTCTTTCATCTTTTTTTAACTTATCTTTATATTTTTTTTCATTTTCAGGAGTTAATTCAATTGCAAAACCTTTTGGAAATAACATATTGGCAGCATATCATGCTTTTACTTCTTTTATCTCACCTTCTTTTCAAACATTTATAACATGTTTTAAAAATAATACTTTCATAAATATAATTATTAATAATAAACTAATAAAATTATAAAAAGATAAAAATAATTATCAAATAAAAAAAGACTGATTTCTCAGTCTCTTTTTATTATGCTTCTTCAATATCTTGAATAGAGATTCTATATCATGTTAATTTAGATGCTAAATTAACATTTAAACCACTTTTTCAAACTGCTTTAGCTCTTTCTGTTGGAAGAATATGAACAATAGCTTGTCTATCTTCTTCGTTTATATCAACTTTAAGAACTTCAGCTGGAGAAAGTGATTTTTTAATAACTTCTGACATATCACCAATATTTGGAATAATATCAATTTTTTCACCTCCTAATTCATCCATAACTGATTTAACTCTCATACCTTTTTGACCAATTAATGTTCAAACAGGATCAATTTCTTCAAAACTAGAAGAAACTAATATTTTTGTTTTAACTCAAGCTTGTCTAACAACTTTATCAATTGAAATAACACCTTCTTCAATTTCAGGAACATTTTCTGCAAAAATAGCAGTAACAAGTTCTGCTCTTTTTCTAGATAATATAACCTTAGGTGAACCTGTTTCATTTTTAGAAACTTCAGCAACATATAAGAAAAACCTAGCTCAAGCAACATAATTATCTCTTGAAACTTGTTCTCATTTAGGTAGTACTATTTGATTTCATTGATAATCAAAAATAACTTTTGATCATTCAACTAATTCAATTTTAATATTAACAATTTCACCTTCTCTTCCTTCAAATAATTCATAAATTTTTTCTTTTTCTGAATCACCAATTTTTTGAATTATTACTTGTCTAGCTGCTTGAGAAGCAATTCTACCAAAACTTTCTGCATCTTCAGAGTTTTGAATTTCTTCTGTAACGTCAAGTTCAATTATATCACCTTCAGAAAAATTAGCTGCATCGTCTCATAAGTCTTCGAAACTGATTTCTAAAGCAGGATTAGTAACCTCTTTTACAACTGTTTTTTCAATTGAAATTTCGATTGATTCATTTTCAAGATCAATTTTTACATTAACTTCTTCATCTTTATTTCAATAATCTTTTTTATATGCTGTTTTAATTGCAGCTTCAATTATATCTATAAGTTTTTCTTTAGCTATATTTTTTTCTTTTGAAATAATAGTTACAGCTTGATTAATTTGTTTTATATCCAACATAGTTTTTATTTACATTTTAAATATTTTTAAAAGAAAACGAGAACTTGTTTTCACAAATCCCCGCTCTAGCTCTTAAATATGTCTATATAATATTTATTTTAATACTAAAAGCAAACTTTTAAAATTAAGTCATTATTTTTATATTTGACATATTAAAATAATATCTTATAAATTAAGAAAATATAAATAATTTTTAAAACATGATAGATTCTTTAATTAGCAATCTTATAGAAAGAAAAAGGAAATGAGAGTTACCAAAAGCTATAGAAAATACTATTATATATCAAAAAAAAATAATTAGTTCTCTTTGTAAAATTATTGTTGATAATACAGATATTAAAAATCATTCTGATTATAAAATAAAAGAAAAAGATAAATTTAATAATAAAAGAATTGCTATAGTATGAAATTCACCGAATATAGTATGAAAAAATTTTTGAAAAGATATAGATTCTCATGACATTGTAATAAGACTTAATACATGAATAATTAGTTCTAAATTAAATTCTGAAGATACATGAGAAAAAACTGATTTATGGTGAGTTAGTGCAATTGATGCGATTTGTCATGAAGAAGTATCTAAAGAATTACAAAATTGAAAGCAAAAATTTAATGATATATTAATATGATTACCAGAATCACCTTTAAAACAATGACATTATTTTTATTATTTTTATATACTATTTTTTAAGCTGAAAAATTATGAATTATTTTTTTCTGAACTAAATAGCTATAAAAAACATATTCAGGATTTATCTGAATATGGTGAAAAGGATTATATTCCTTCAACTTGATATATATTTATTATGTTTTTATTATCAGTATCTGAAAATTCTGAAATAGATATATATGGATTTTCATTTAGTAGTGAACATAGGATATTAACTGACTCTCCTTGATGATCACATAATTTCGAAAAAGAAAGAGAAATAATAGAAAATGAAATAGCAAATAGAGACAATTTAAAATTACACAAATAAAAAAAGAAACCTAATTAGGTTTCTTTTTTTATTTTACATTTTTTTTCTTAAAAAACTTGGAACATCTAAATCTTCATCAGGTTTTGGAGCAACAGTTTGAGTAATTCTTGAATCACTTACTGGTTTTCTACCAAATGGATTAGTTTTTAATGCTGGTTTAGATTCTCAACTATAAGAAGTGTTTGAGTCTTCATCAAAACCAGTTGCTACAACAGTAATTTTTAATTCACCATCATATTCACCATTAATAGTAGCACCAAAAATAATGTTTGCATCACTATCAACAGTTTCAGTTATAATTTTAGCAGCTTCATCAACTTCAAACATTGATAAATCTGTACCACCTGTAATATTGAAAAGTAATCATTTTGCTCATGCAATTGAAAGTTCTAATAATGGAGAATCAATAGCAGATCTAGCAGCTTCAGTAGCTCTATTTTCACCACTACCGTAACCAATACCCATTAATGCTGAACCAGCATTTTTCATAACTGAAGTTACATCGGCGAAATCCACATTAATTAAACCTGGTTGAGTAATTAAATCTGAAACACCTTGAACTCATTGATTTAAAATTTCATCTACAATTGAGAATGCATCTAGAAGAGGAGTTTTTTTATCAATAATAGTTAATATTTTATCATTTGGAATTGTAATTAGAGTATCTACTTTTTCTTTTAAAGCAGAATATCCATCTAATGATTTAGCCATTCTATTTTGTCATTCAAATGAAAATGGTTTAGTAACAATTCAAACAGTTAATGCTCATAATTCTTTTGCTACTTCTGCAACGATTGGAGCAGCACCAGTACCAGTACCTCATCCAAGACCACAAGTAATAAATACCATATCAGCTCCTTCTAAAGTAGTTTTTATATCTTCTCTAGATTCTTCTGCAGCTTTTTTACCAACTTCTGGATTAGCACCTGCTCATAAACCTTGAGTAATAATTTTTCAAATATTGATTTTTTTAGAAGCAAGTGAATTAAATAAAGCTTGAGTATCAGTATTTATTGATACGAACTCAACTCATTCTAAACCACCTTCAATCATTCTATTAACAGCATTTTGACCAGCTCAACCTACTCAAACTACTTTTATTTTAGCAACTGGAGATATTCCATTACTTAATTTAACTTCTTGAGGCCCTGTTAGTTCATCTGAAGATGAGCTTCCTCATAATAAACTTTTTAATTTGTCTTCTCTTCTTGTAGTCATAATTATTTTTTATTAATATATTTAATTAAGGTAAAATTTTTTTAAATAGTTTTTTTAGTGATTCTATAAATCATGTAAAATTTATAGAAAAAATAGGTCCATTATTACTATACATATTTGAAAATATCATAGTACCAATTACTGCAGAAAATACTGGATCAGATATTGATGCATCTACTAATTCATCTTTTGAAACCGGTAATCAAATGAAAACTGGAAGTCTAAGTCATTTTTTTGAATTTTCAACAAATCATTTCATTTTAGAACCTCAACCAACACAAACTGCTCATTCAGGTAACATTCAATCTTTTCAAATCTTTTTTAATTCTTCCCTAACAAAATAGAAAATTTCTTCATACCTTGCAGTAACTATTTTTGAAAGGTATTCTCTAGATACACTTCATTCTTCTCACATATTTAATTCTGATAGATCAAATTCACTATCTCTAAAGTCTTCTTTGTGTTCTAAATCAAGCTCAGCATATTCTAGCTTTATTTTTTCAGCAACTGCTGTTGATGTTCTAAGTCATAATGCTATATCATTTGTAACATTATCTCATCAGACTGGCAATATAGAAGAAAAGTTTAATACTCCATTTTCATAAACAGTTATTCATGTTGTTGATGATCAAATATCTATACAAACAACTCATAATTCTTTTTGTCTTTTAGTTAAAACTCATTCAGGACTAGATAATAAGTTTGGATATATATCATATATTTCAATACCTATATCACTTATAGCTTTTTTAATATTTGTTAAAACATTTAAGTTCATAGAAAAAATATTTGCTGTAACTTCTAATTTTCTTGCTGACATTCAAAGTGGATTTTTAATTCCTTCTTCTAAATCAACTATAAAATTTTCTGGTACAACTTTTAATATTTCTTTATTTGGCATATCTACACCTGACTTAGCTTTATCAAGTGATCTATCAATGTCTTCTTCACTTACTTCACTTCCAGATACTGATATGATTCATTTATTTCTAATTACATCAAAACTAGATGAATTAAAAGATATATAAGCTCATGAAACTTGTTCTCAGGCCATTTTTTCAGCTTCTTCAAGTGATGAGTCTAAATTATTTTTAAACTCTTCCATATCTAGGATATTTCATTTTCTTATTGCTGTAGAGTTTGATATACCAACTCATAGTATATGAAAATCATCATTTTTTTCTTGGTCAAAATATCCAATAACAGTTCTAATTTTAGAACTCCCGATATCAATTGTTGTTATAGTATTAGATGCTCCCATTTTTTAATAAATTTTGTTTAGAAATTATTTCATTGTTCAATTTTCTTATACAAGCAGAATGCGCTTTGTATAGGTTTTTTTGTTATTAATGCCTTATTAAAGGTTATATAAATTATATTTAGCATAATAAGTTAATCAAAATAAGTTATAAAAGTTATGTTAAAAACATTTCTTAAGGCTTGAAATTACAATATTTTTTACTTTATTAAGCTTTTTTTGCAAATATTTTAAAAGTGTTGTAGAATTATCACTATATAAGTAATAAAATATTAAAAAATATAAATGAAATCATTCTATTCTTTATTTCAGGCATTGTTATTATTAATATTGGTAAGTAACCCAATATTATTTTTCATGTCTCCTACATTATTGCCAGGAGTGTCAGAAATAAATAAACTAATAATTTTCATTACTTTAACTATAGTGCATTTTCTTATAATAATGTTCATGATAAATAAGTTTTATCATAAACCTATATTAAAATTAGAAATGACGATTAAAAATTTCTTAGTTTGAAATTTAAAAGATACAAAAATAAAATTAGAAAAATCGCCTAATAATCATTTAAACTATGCTTTAATCTTTTTTAGTAAAACTTTAAATACACTTACTAATATTAAAGATGAGTTTATTCATGGTAAAGAAATTAAATGAGAAGTAGAACTTGGTAAAGAAATTCAATGAAAAATGCTTACTAAGAAACTAATTGAAATTCCTTCTCTAGAGATTATAGTAAAATCTAGACCAGCCTGAGAAATTGGTTGAGATAGTTATGATATAATGAATGAAAATTGAAATTATTATATTTATGTATGAGATGCAACAGGTCACTGAGTTTGAGCATGATTCATAATGATAATGGTAAATGCATTAGTTAGTTGATTTGCCAAAGTATATAAGTCTTGAGCAACTATATTAGCAAAAACAAATGAAGTATTAAAGCCCAGAGTAAAAGCAAACTTACTTATGAGTATGCTATTAGTTAGATGGGATGAAGAAGAAAAAAGATTATTTATGACATGAGCATGACATGAATATCTAATGATCTACAAACAAAGACAAAAAAAGACATATAGAATTAAATCATGATGAGTTGCATTATGAATGATAAAAAATATTACAAAATTATTAAAAGAACAAGAAATAAAATTTGAGAAATGAGATTTATTAATTTTATACTCAGATTGAATAACTGAAGCAATTAATAAACCAAAAAGAGATTGAAATGAAATAATATTTTGAGAAGATAGATTAGAAGAAGCAATTAACACTTCTCCAAATATGCCATGAAAAAATTATAAATCTGCTAGAAGTATATTCAATAATATATCAATAAGTTTATCTAAATTTATGTGATATAAACATGTTCAACTAGATGATGTTACTCTTGCTGTTGTGCATTACAAACAAGATGATTATAATAAAGATGAAGATTTCCCAGAAGAAATAAAAGATGAATTTATTACAGAACGGAAATGGTAAAAAACTTAGTATTAAAATACTAGGTTTTTTTATTTAAATTATTATTTATAAACTGTAAAGGCTGAAATAATATACAATCTTTACAATTATTTTTTAATAACTAAAATAAAAAAAATAATTACGTAAAAAATAATGTAGTGAAAAAAGAAGAAAATTTATTAAAACTTGTATCTCAAAGAATTGATTGAGACACTTTTTCTTATATTAAAAAGGAAGAAATAAAAGCTCCTACAAAAAATGAGGAAAAAGAAATTATGGAATCTGAAAAAGAATATAAAGCGGCTTTGGCATATGTTAAAGATGTTATATCTCCTGCTTTCATGAAAATTCATCCAAATAAAATACAAATAAATAATACAATTGCCAAAACATTTTTCATTTATGCTTATCCAAATTTTCTAGAATGAAATTGGCTATCTCCAATAATAAACTGGGATGTTAAATTTGATATGAGTTTATTTGTTTACCCTATTGATTCAGGTTTTATACAAAAATATTTAAAGAAAAGACTTACTCAACTACATTCAGAAAGATCAATAAATGCAGAAAAATGATTATTAAATGATCCTGCTATTGAAGCTCAAATACAAGATGTTGAAGAACTTAGACACAAACTTACTAGATGAGAAGAAAAATACTTTCACCTTTGATTATACATAACTATATATGCTGAAGATGAAGAAAGATTAAATAGAATTTGAAAAGATATCGAAACTATATTATCTGGTAGAAATGTATTACAAAAACAAGCTTTTTTAAGAAGTGAACAAGCTTTTATATCAACTGGTCCATTTTGTAAAGATGAGTTAGGTGTTTATAGAAATATGTCTACTTGATGATTATCAACAACATTTCCTTTTTCTTCAAGTACCCTAACTCACGATGACTGAATATTATATTGAATAAATACTCATAATAATTCATTAATTATTTTTGATAGATTTAAAACTGAAAATGCAAATATGACTGTATTTGCAAAATCTGGTTGAGGTAAATCTTTTGCAATCAAATTGGAAATATTAAGAAGTTTAATGTTTGGTACAGATGTAATTGTAATAGATCCTGAAAATGAATACAAACCTCTTGTAGACAAAGTATGATGAAGTTATTTAGATGTGTCACTTAACTCTAGTCAAAGAATTAATCCATTTGATTTACCATTATGACTTAAAGATCATAATGAAAAACCTGGTGATTTATTAAGAAATGCTATTATAGATTTACTTTGATTAATGAATCTTATGCTATGAAAAATGTCAGCAGAAGAATCATCAATGATGGAAAAAGCATTAATTACAACTTATAGTCTAAAAGGTATAACTTTAGAAGATGATTCTATTATCTGAAAAGAAATTCCAATAATGAAAGATCTTCAAGATGTTTTAGAAACTACAGATTGAGCTTGAAGTTTAGTTAAAAGAATGGAAAAATTTACAACTGGTATATTTTCTTGAATTTTCTCTCAAAGAACAAATATAGATTTAACTGAATGATTACAAGTGTTCTCTGTTAGGGACCTTGATGATATGATGAGACCAATTGCGATGTATGTTGTACTTAATCATATTTGGAATAAAGTTAGATCTAGTAATAGAAAAAGAATGCTTGTTATAGATGAAGCTTGGAATGTTATGCAACATGATGATTCAGCAAAATTTCTTTTCTGATTAGTTAAAAGAGCAAGAAAATATAATTTATGAATAACAACTATTACTCAAGATGTTGAAGATTTTGTTGGTAGTCCTTATGGTAAACCAATAATGACCAATTCTTCAATCCAATTATTATTAAAACAATCAAGTGCTTCTATAGATGTTTTACAAAACATATATAAACTTACTGAACAAGAAAAATACATACTATTAAATGCTGCTGTTTGACAATGATTATTCTTTGCTTGAATGGAACATGTATGAATACAAGTTGTTGCTAGTTACTACGAAGAACAAGTAATTACTACAAACCCAAATGCAAAATAAAAAACACCTAAAATTAGGTGTTTTTTTTGCTATTAAAATTCTGATATGTTAAAATTATAATAAATATTATATATTATTAATTGAAAAAAATGGAAAAAGCATTTTCATATTTCAAAAGATTAGAAATACAAGTTGTTGCTGCATTAGTATTAGCAATATTTTGTGGTATTTATTTTCCAGAATACTTAAAATATGTTGATTGGATGTGAGATCTATTCATGAAACTTTTAAAAGTAATGCTATGACCATTATTATTTTTCTCAGTAATGGTAGCAATCCTATGATTATGAGATTTTAAAAAACTTTGAAGTATATGATCTAGAACTTTCGGTTACTACATGTTAACAACAACAGTTGCTATTTCATTTTCATTATTATTAATGAATTTATTTAAACCATGAGAATGATTAAAATTTTGATTTGAACAATGATTTAATTCTGCTCAAGTTGAATGATTAAGTTTTTGATCTTTTATATGAGGTTTAATACCGAGTAATATAGTAAATGCATTTGTAGAATTTAATGCTATGCAAATAGTTACAATGTGAATAATTCTATGAATCGCAATATTAGCTACAAAAAACAAAACTCAAATAGATATCGTATGAAAGGTGTTTAAATGAATTAATGATTGAATATTAAAATTTATAGAAGCAGTTATAATGCTTACTCCACTATGAGTTTTTGCTATAGTATACGAAGTAGTAAAAGTAAATTGAATAGATGCAATGATAAACTTACTACCATTTGTAACAATAATCTTAGTAGCTTTATTCTTTCATGCATTTGTATCACTTCCAGCAATATGATATTTACTTTGAGGTTTCAATCCTTTCATATATTTAATGAAAGTTAAAGAAGCTATTCTAGTTTGATTTTCAACAGCATCTAGTAGTGCAACTATGTGACTATCAATGAGTGTTGCAAAAAACAAAGCAAAACTAAATGAAGAAGTTGTAAATTTCACATTCCCTATCTGAACAACTGTAAATATGGATGGTACAGCTCTTTATCAAGCATGAGTTGCTATATTTGTAGCTCAAGTATTATGAATTGACTTAAGTATATTACAACAATTAACGGTAGTAAGTATCGTTATACTTGCATCAATTTGAGCAGCATGAGTTCCATGAGCCTGAATACTTATTTTAACTACAGTTTTTGTAAGTGTATGACTACCTGTCGAAGCTATTTGAATAATACTAGCAGTAGATAGAATACTTGATATGTTTAGGACATGAGTTAACGTATGGTGAGATCTATTGACAGCTAAAGTAGTTGATACTTACTATGAAAAAGAACTTAAATCATTACTTGAAAAAGTCAAAAGTCAAAAATAATTAAAAAAGCTTAGAAAAAACTTGATTTCTAGGCTTTTTTTTATATAATTCACGAGCTTCTAAAAACCTCCTTTGTGAGGTAGTTATTAATATTCTCTGTTTTCTCCCGAGAACAACTCATAAATGTGAATTATTAATAACTAATTTACTAGTTAAATAGTAAGTTTAAATTAAAAAAATATTAAATAATAATCAAAGCAATTATGGCATGAGCTGTTAAAGGATACATAAAATTACAAATCAATTGAGGACAAGCTAATCCAGCTCCTCCAGTAGGTCCTGCATTAGGACAATACGGTGTACCAATTCAAGAATTTACATCTCAATTCAACGACAGAACTAAAGATAAAATGGGTGTTAAATTACCAGTTATCATTACTGTTTATGAAGATAGAACATTTGAATTCGTTGTAAAACAACCACCAATGTCTACTTTAGTTAAAGCTAAAGCTAACATTAAAAAAGGTTCAGGAGTACCTCAAAAAGATAAAGTTGCTCACTTAACTTTTGATCAAATCAAAGAAGTTGCTGAAGAAAAACAAGTAGATTTAAACTCTATAGACTTAGCTGGTGCAATGAAAATTGCTCAAGGTACTGCTAGAGCTACTGGTATCACTACTGATATTGATGGAATGACTAAAGAAGAAATTGCTGCTAAACTAGCATAATTCTAAACGAAAAAAGAAACTAATTAATTTAGTTTCTTTTTTTTTGTTTTTTAAGTAATATAATTAAGTCTTATATACTAAAATAAAAAATATGGAAGGACAAGAAATACAAACACAACAACAATTTAACACTGAATGGATTGTTACATTAGTTTTATGGTTTTTCTTAGGTGGATTATGAATACATAGATTTTACAACTGAAAAGTTGGTACAGGTATTCTAATGATATTAACACTTGGTTGATTTGGTATATGGTGGTTAATTGATGGTATCATGATAGTATTATGAAAATTTACAAATGCTGAAAACAAATTTGTAAAAATAAAAGTATAATAAAAAAAGAAGCTATGCTTCTTTTTTTATTGATTATTATATAAAATTCTTATAATAATTTTACATATTTATGTTCCCATCGTCTAGTGGTTAGGACGTGGCCTTCTCAAGGCTGAGACCGGAGTTCAATTCTCCGTGGGAATACCAATACTTTTTACAACAATAAAGCCCTATTTATAGGGCTTTATTTAGTTCAATTCTCTTTCGGTGGTATACTTAAAATACGTCACAGTTTACGTCACAACTAATAAAAAAATAAAAGCCCTTAGCAAGAGCTTTTATTTTTTATAAACATTTAAATATAATTTATATTTTTATATGC
>Ga0193963_1000591_pt1 | contig 18885 bp, 17 predicted proteins | sample FB_6_MG_FD_140359 | JGI IMG/M metagenome (GOLD analysis project Ga0193963, IMG submission 140359) | Microbial mat bacterial communities from the Broadkill River, Lewes, Delaware, United States - FB_6_MG | ecosystem: Environmental > Aquatic > Freshwater > River > Microbial mats | place: USA...
ATTATAGCGAAGAGGTACCACCTGTTCCCATACCGAACACAGAAGTTAAGCTCTTTAGCGCCGAAAATACTTGGTGGGTAACTGCCCGGGAAATTAGGACGTCGCCGAATTAGTCTTTTTTTTAATTTTACGTTAGGAGTGATTAACATGGAAATATTTGGAATATTTTTAATCGCAATTTTTGTAGGTTTTATAACATTAATAAAGTATGCAGAAAAACTAGAACTTAAAATTGATGAAAATTGGAATGCTATAGTTGAAGTAATAGAAATCAAAATAAATAAAACTAACTTAATAAAAGAATATTTAGATAAACAAATTCAACTCACTACAGAAGAACTAAACGAAGTGAATCATACCATTAAACGCTTAAGATTATCAACTGCTATATATTTAAAATTTGATTTTTATATAGAGTTGAATTATATAATAGTTGATTTATTAACAAAATATGAGAGCTATCCACAAATGAAAATAGACTCAACTTTTACAGAAATAATGCTAGAGTATGATAATACAGACATAATTGAAAGTGTAAAAAATTTCAATGATAGTATATCTAAATACAATACTTATATAGAAGAACCAATAATAAGAGCAATTATAAAAATATTTAAATATAAAAGAAAAAAAGAAATTGGAATTGATATTTTTAATAATATAAAAAGAACTAATCGTTAGAGATTAGTTCTTTTATTTTTGATTTTGTTATAAATTTGAAATCTTCTTTTTTAAAATGACCAACAACATTTACAGGTGTACCAGATAAAACAAAGATGTTATCTGAAATTTCAATAGCTTCATCTAAATTATGAGTTATAAAAATAACTGTACGTTTGTTTTTTGTCCATAGAAGTTTAAATGTGCTAATGAGTTGTTCTGATAAAACCATATCTAATCCCTTAAATGGTTCATCCATTATTAAAATATCAGATGGGTATGCAAAGGCTCTTGCTAAGGATACTCTTTGCGCCATACCACCACTCAAAGTAGAAATCTTGTGATTTGCAAATTCACTTAAATTTACAATTTCTATAAATTCATTGATTATAGTTTGTCTTTCCTGTTTATTGTAAACAGTTTGCAAAACTAAATCTAAATTATCATATATAGATAACCAGTTTAGTAGGCGTGTTTCTTGAAAAACATATGAAATTTTCATTTCTTTTTTTGTATATATATTTCCTGAATAATCATTGTCTAATCCTGATATCATTCTAGCTAAAGTTGTTTTTCCAACTCCAGAAGAACCAAAAAAACAATTAATTTTGTTTTCATCAATGTCAAGATTGAATTCATTAAATAGCTTTACACAATCATAACATTTAGATAGTTTTTCTATTTTTATCATATTATATCCTTTGTATTTTTACGATTTTTTTAAATATTAATTCAAGTAATGAACTCATAAAAATGATTATAAGTGTCCATGCAAATAATGATGCAGGGTCTAAAGAAGTTTTTGCATAGAATAGATATTTACCAATAGAATATTTAGGTATTGAAAGAACTTCAGCAGCAGTAGTTGCCTTCCAAGCTATTCCTATAATAGAAATAATAGCAGAAGTTAAGTAGGGAATGATGTAATGTGAGTATATTTTTAGTAGTATATTCCAATTACTTATATTAAATATATGACTCATTTCTAATATGTTTTTATCTGTATTTATTATGCCTTGTTTTGTGTTAACAAATATGACAGGTGTACACATAAGTACTGATGCAAATATAGGAACTTGTCCAGATTTAAACCAAATAATAGCTAAAATTATAATGGAAACAATAGGAGTACTTCTAACTATAATCATTATAGGGTTTATGAATTGATCTATAAGTTTATTTAACCCACATGTTATACCTAAAACTGAACCAACTATTATAGAAATGAATAGACCTTCTAATGTTCTAATTGTACTAATAAATACTATGTAATAAGTAGAAGATTGCTTTAATAAATCAAAGAGTATATTAATAGTAGATATAGGAGAAGGGAGATAAATCTCCCTATCAATAAATAAATATATTAATTCCCATATTAATAACCAAAAGAATACTACGATGATTTTTTTCGAATATTTAATCAGCGAAGAATCCTTCATCAGGCATTTTTCCTCCTATAGAAGCTGGGTTAGATTCAAATAAAATTGTAAGGAATTCAGTTATTTCAGCTTTTGAATCAGCTGCATTTTTGAATACAATATTTGAATCTGGTATAGCTAATTCAGCTAACTTAGCTTTAGGTAAAATACCAGCTTTTTCAATCATTATACTTGCTTCTTCAGGATTATTATTAGTGAAATCTACTGATTGTTTGTATAATTTTAAGAAAGCTTCTACAAAAGCTGTATTATTATCATAAAACTCTTTATTTACAATTAAGCAACCCATACATAATACAGAATTGTTATTATCAATTTTTGTCCATTCATCATTTAGATCAATATAACGTTTAATGTTTTTGTCTGTCATAACTACTTGAGTAACAAACGGTTGAGGTAATATAGCATAATCTGCGTCACCAGCCAAAATAGTTTGTGCTGTAGAAGCATGATCTGGTAAATATTCTACTTCAATTTTATCCATCAAATTGTTACTTTTAAGAATATAATTTATTGCATATTCTACAACAGTATTTTTACCACTAGTGATAACTTTTTTTCCTACCAAATCTTCTAGTGATGTTATATCTTCTCTACCTACAATGTGTAGAACAGAAAGTGTGTTTTCTGCTAAAAACTGATATTCTCCTTCAGTTTTGTTATACAAAATTGCAGCTAAATTTGTTGGTACTGCAGCAATTTGTACTTCATTATTTAAAACTTTCCCCATCATTAGTGTAGGTGTTTCAATAATTTCATAATTAACTTTTGTCATATCGTTATTTAACATTTGTTTATCAATCATATTAATCATTCCCATGGATGTAGGACCTTTCAATGTAGCGATATTTGCTTCAATTGAACCGAATGATGTTTCTTCGGCTTTTTCAGCACCACAGCCTACTGCAAATATTGATATAATCATTGATAATAGAATCAATAATGATATTTTTCTTTTCTTGTTCATAATAACCTCCAAATTATTTAATAAATATACGGTATCATAAAAAAGTTCATATGTCAATATCTTGATTTATTATGATAAGGTGGTATAATTAATTAAATATAATTGGAGGTTTTTATGGTATCTACGAAATGGTTTCAAGAAGGCGATTTTAGTGAAATATTGAAAATTAGAGAGAAAGTTTTTATAGAAGAATTGAAATGTGATAGTTCAGAAGTTAGTGATGAGTATGATTTATTCGCAAAAAAAATATTAGTTCTTGAAGATAATATTCCAGTGGGAACAGGAAGATTGATTTTTAAAAATGGAAGATATGAAATTGATAAATTATGTGTATTGAGAGAATATAGAAGAAAAAAATATGCAGACTTGCTTATTAGAATGTTAGTAAGAAAATCAATTGAAATAGGAGCATCTAACACAATAGCTTTTTGCGAGAATAAATATAAAAATTTATTTACAAAAATTGGATTTACCATGGTATCAAATGAAAATAATATATATTTGATGAATAAAAAAGGAGATATAGTCAGTCATTGTTAATATTTAAGATAATATAAATATTTGATTATTTTTATTTTTGAAAATTATTTGACATCGTTATCTTTCTATGATAGTATATTTTAACACAATGCATTTCTCATTATTTGGAATGTAGGGTGAAATTATTACTGACCACGAAGTTTTCTGAGTGGAAAGGCGTTTACGCGTTCTATGGTATTTTGAATGTATGCTTTTCTGCGCCTAATTGATGTGGAAAGGCTTTTTTATTAGGAGGGTATATGAGTGAAGATGTGAGAATAGGTATAATAGGTATAGTTATTGAAGATGCAAGTAAAACTGATGAGGTCAATTCAATATTGCATAGTCATGCTGATCTATTTGCAGGAAGAATGGGTTTACCATTCAGAGAAAAAAATCTTGCAGTTATTACTTTAATAGCTGAAGGTACAAATGATAAAATTAGTTCTTTCACAGGAAAATTAGGCAGAATAAAAGGAATTTCAGTAAAATCTATGATGACGAAAGTGAAGGGATAGAACGAAATGAATTTTTTGAAAAAGTATGAAAAAGAGTTTAAAGAGTATGATAAGATGGAAAAAGACTTTATTGATGATGATTTAATATGGTCTCAACTTAATAAGTGTAAAAATCCATCTAAAGAGGATGTAAGAAGAGTATTAGACAAAGCTAGTAATTGTGTACGTTTAGATCCAGAAGAGATGGCTATTCTTATACAAAATCAGGATTCAGAAACTATTGAGGAAATGTATAAATTAGCGAATACATTGAAACAAGATATATACGCTGATAGAATAGTTTTTTTTGCTCCCTTATATCTTAGCGATGAATGTGTAAATAGGTGTAAATATTGTGGATTCAGAACTGATAACCACGATATGAAGAGAAGAACTTTATCTATGGATGAAATATCAGAAGAAGTTAAAATTATGATTGAAGAAGGACAGAAGAGAACAATATTAGTTTATGGTGAATCACCAAATACTCAAGTTGATTATATGGTAGATACGGTAAAGCAAGTTTATTCTGTTAAAACTGAACATGGAGAAATTAGAAGAGCTAATATAAATTGTGCACCGCTTAGAGCTGATGAATTTGCTAAGCTAAAAGAGGCTGGCATAGGTACAGTACAAGTATTTCAAGAAACATACCATCATGAAACATATGCAGATATGCATCCTGAAGGAACACTTAAAGGTCATTATCGTTGGAGATTATATGCCATGGATAGAGCCATGGAAGGTGGAGTAGATGATATGGGTATAGGTGCGTTATTTGGTTTGTATGACTGGAGATTTGAACTTATGGGATTACTATATCATACAATGCATTTAGAGGAAAAATTTAATGGAGTAGGGCCACATACCATTTCATTTCCAAGAATAACATATGCACCTGGATCTCCATTATCTAAAAATTTGAAATATGAAGTGAATGATGAAGATTATAAAAAATTAGTAGCTATAATAAGATTATCAGTTCCTTATACAGGAATGATTTGTACTGCTAGAGAATCACCAGAAGTAAGAAAAGAAGTATTACCATTAGGAGTATCACAAATTGATGCTGGAACTAGAATTGGTGTTGGTGCATATGCGAAATCTAAAGAGCCAAATTTATTTAGAGATTCAGAACAATTTACTATTGGTGATGGTAGAAGTTTAGATGATGTAGTTTATGAAGTCTGTTCAATGGGACAAATTCCATCGTTTTGTACAGCATGCTATAGAGCTGGTCGTACTGGAGAAGAATTCATGAAAGTAGCTAAATCTAAATTTGTACATAATTTTTGTATTCCAAATGCAATGTTTACTTTGAAAGAATATCTATTGGATTATGCTAGTGAAAAGACAAAAAAACTAGGTGAAAAAACCATAGCTGAACATTTAATAAAAATGGAATCACATCCTCAATATGATAAAATCGTAGAATCATTAAATAATATTGAGAACGGAGAAAGAGATGTTAAATTTTAATGAATTTAAAGAAATACAGTCTGAAAGAATTTGAGGAACAGATAAATTTTTACTATTATGAAGCTAGTAAAAATAATTTAGATGAACTATATAATGAAGCTGAAATATTAAAAAATAAATATTATGGTAAGGATATTTATTTGAGAGCTTTAATAGAGTTTACTACATATTGTAAAAATGAGTGTTATTATTGTGGATTAAATTGTAAAAATGATAAAGCAATTAGGTATAGACTATCTAATAAAAACATACTAGATAGTTGTAAAAAATCTTACAATTTGGGATATAAAACTTTTGTATTACAAGGTGGAGAAGATAGCTATTATAAAGATGAAATAATCACTGATTTAGTATATAGTATTAAAACTGAAATGCCGGACTCAGCAGTGACTTTATCAATTGGGGAGAAGGCAAAATCTAGTTATAAGATGTATTTTGATGCAGGTGCAGATAGATTTTTATTAAGACATGAAACAGCAGATGAAAAGCATTATCAGAAATTACATGCTGCTAATTTATCTCATAAGAATAGAATGAAATGTCTGTATAATCTTAAAGATATAGGATATCAAACTGGAGCAGGTTTTATGGTGGATTCTCCTTATCAAACAATAGAAACATTAGCAAAAGATATGATGTTTCTATCAGATTTACAGCCTGAAATGGTAGGAATTGGACCTTTTATTCCTCATATGGATACAAGATTTAAAAACTATTATATACCAGATGTAAAGCATACTTTAATACTTTTGGCGATGATTAGAAAAGCATTGCCAAAGGTATTGTTACCAGCAACAACAGCATTAGCTACAATAGATAAAAAATCGCGTTCAGAAGCATTTAAAGCGGGAGCTAATGTACTAATGCCTAATGCATCTCCTATATGTCATAGGAAGGACTATGCCTTGTATGATGGGAAGGAAAATTCGAATTTAGAAGCTGTTGAAAATACGGGTAAATTGATAGAGTATATCAATAATCTAGGAAGTCATGTAAAGTTATCTAGAGGAGATCATGTAGATTTTAGATAAGCAGTTTCATATAAGATGTTTTTATAAAGAAGAGGTGAAAAATGAATGGAACACCTAGAGCAAATCGATACACTATAGGTTTATTTGGGAATAGAAATGCAGGTAAATCATCTTTGATAAATGCTATTACGAATCAATCACTTGCAGTAGTTTCTGATATAGCAGGAACTACAACAGATCCAGTTACTAAATCAATGGAATTGTTACCAATTGGCCCAATTTTATTGATAGATACTCCAGGATTAGATGATAGTGGATTAATTGGTAAACTTAGAATAGAAAAAACTTATGAATCATTGAGAAAATGCAATCTAGCAATATTCGTCAAGGATGTAAATGAATTATTTTCTGAAGAAGAGAAAGATTTTTTATATGAATTAAAAAATAGAAAGATTCCTTTTATATGTGCTCTAAATAAGTGTGATAATGAAAATGCAATTGAAAAAGCTAATGATATATGTAGTCAAATTAAATATGAGTGTGTTAATATTAGTTCCAAGTCAAGACTTGGGATTGAAAAATTAAAAGAAACAATTATAAAAAAATCTGATTACACAAGCATTGAGCCTAGCTTAATGGAAGGATTAGTTGAAAAAGATGATGTATTCATATTAGTTACACCAATAGATGCTTCAGCTCCTAAGGGACGTTTGATTCTTCCTCAGCAACAAGTGATAAGAGCTATATTGGATGAAGGAGCTATTGCAATTGTAACAAAAGAAACGGAATTAAATAAAACGTTAAACTCATTGAGAAAAGAACCCAAAATGGTTATTACGGATTCTCAAGCATTTAAAATTGTTGATGAAATTGTTCCTAAAAATATTCCATTAACGTCTTTTTCAATATTGTTTGCAAGACAAAAAGGTGATTTAGATGAACTGATAAAGGGTGTTGAAAACATTGATTGTTTAAAAAGCGGAGATAAGGTTTTGATATGTGAAGCTTGTACTCATCATAGACAAGATGATGATATAGGGACGGTTAAAATTCCAAATTGGATTAGCAGAAGAACAGGAAAATCTATTGATTTTGAATGGACTTCTGGGGCTCATTTTCCAAAAGATATCAAAAAATATGCATTAATAATTCATTGCGGTGGATGTATGATAAATCGAAAAGAAATGCTATTTAGAATATCTGAAGCTGAAAAAAATGGAGTTAAGATTACAAATTATGGTATGGTAATAGCGTATGTGAATGATATTATAGGTAATAATAGAGGCTTAGGATCTATAAAACTTATTGATTTGAATTAAATAGTAAGTATAAATTATTCTCATTTATGATTTTTTATAAGAATAGTTAGATATTAGAAAAGATAGCGTGTATGCTATTTTTTTTATTTCATGTGCAAACATTTGCATAAGTAATTGACATAGAGTAATTTTATAGGTATAATTAAATTGTATAAGCTTTAGAATTGAGGATACTATGACTAAAAATATAAAAGAAAAATATAAAAGAGAATTAATACTATTAAGAAAAAATGAAGATGCTTCAGAATTTTTCTATGAATTATTAGTAGCTAACATGAGGATAGATAGAAAATTCTCTGAAAAGCTATTGAATTTTTTGATGGATTATTGTAAGAAATATAAACTTTATAGAACTTTGAATGGATTGACTAATTTTAAGGCATGGATATACCATATTGATAGGGAATATGATAAAAGTATAGACTTAGGTATTAAAGGATACTATAAAGCAGAAGAGTTTGCTGATTTAGATATAATGTCTAGAATGTGTAATTTATTGATGGCAAATTATTCAGAGATTGGATTGATTGATATTGCAAATGAATGGGGAATAAAAGGCATACAAATTGCGAAAAAATTGAGTAACAATCAAATTCTATATAGTTTGTATTTAAATATGGCCATAGGTTATGCTCAAATAAAAGACTATAAACATTTACAAATAATACTTGATAATATTGAAAATAATAATTTTGAAAAAACTCTTGAAGGAAAAATGACTGAATTTCAGATTAATGCCAAAGTAGCTATTTATAAGAAACAAAGTAAAACTGCTAGAAAATATTTAGATGAAATAAAAAAATTATCTAACGAAATAACAGTTTCATATTATAGTTGTGAAACCTATAGATTAGAAGGAATGTATTTTCAATTAATTAATGATTATATAAGTGCTGTAGAATATTTTAGAAAAAGTTTTGAAATTATTGACTCATCTAATGATAGCAGAGATTATTGTAGTTCATTATATTCATGGGCAAAATTTTATTATGATATTGGTAAACCTGAAGAGGCAATAAAAAAATTGTTAAGTTGTATTGATATTGCTGAAAAAAATAATTTAATTAATTATTTATTAGATGCATATGAATTAATAATTATATTGTATGAAGAAGGGGAAAATTTATCATTAGCATATAAATATTTGAAAAACATATCAAGTTTAAAAGAAAAATTAGCTATTAATAAAACAAATAAGTATTACAATAAAATGTCAGAAATAAATGTAGATAGAGAAATTAACACATATAAACAGTTATATGAGAAATTATATAATCTCTCAGAATTGGGAAGAAAAATAATATCTACTTTTGAAATTGATGAAATGATATCAATATTGGATGAAGGCATGAGGCCTTTGATGGAGTATAATGTATTTAGTATAATTATGTATGATGAAGCGGAAGATTTGATAGTTGGTAAATATATAAATCATCTAGAAGGAAAAATAAAATCAAATGATGAAATTTTAGAATATAGAGTAGAAAATGTTAAAGATACCAATACATTATCTAGTTTTTGCGTGAAAAATAGAAAAGAAATTTTGATTAATAATATTGAAGATTTAAAAAAATATACAGATGAAAAATCGGAATATTATCAGAAATTGATTACTAAAAATGCATACAGATCTTATATTTTTGTGCCACTTATCATACAAAAAAAGTTAGTAGGTTTATTAACAGTACAATCATACAGAAAAAATGTATATTCAATAAATGAAGTTAACTCATTGAATATTTTAAGTAATTATATATCTATAGCTCTTCAAAATTCTAATGATTATAAAAATATTGAAAAAATTGCAAAATATGATGCTTTAACGGGCCTATATTCTCGAAATGAAATTGTCAAAATATGCGAAAGAGAATTAAGTCGCAACGATGTGTATAATTCACTAATAGTTATAGATATAGATAAGTTCAAAAGTATAAATGATACTTTTGGACATATAGAAGGCGATTTTATAATTAAAATAATGGCGGAAATAATGAAAAAAAATTCAAGAAAAACTGATTATGTAGGAAGATATGGCGGTGATGAGTTTATCGTATTCTTATCTGATACAAAAAAAGAATTAGCGTATATTATGGCTAACAGAATTAGAAATGCAGTAAATGATTCATGTATTGAGCTAAAAAATGGAAATAGCCTGAATGTAAGTATAAGTATGGGGGTATACACTTTTAATGAGAATGAAAAATTGGATGAAGGATTTAAAAAAGCAGATGAAGCATTGTATATTGCTAAAAATAAAGGTGGGAATAAAGTAGTTCAATATAATTCTATTGAAAGGTAAATGGAGGTAGTATGAAAATAAAGAATTTCTTTGAAGATAATTTTAATTTAAAAACAGCACTTATAATATTGACTGTAATAACATTAGTAATCTTTATTATTTTATTCGCGGTTGAAAAAACTAACATTGATGATAATATTGAAAAATCGAAGGAAAGAGAATTATTTTATTCTAATTTAGTTAGAAATGAAGCAGCAAGTGATTTAGAAAATATGCTCAGTGATTTAGTGTTTATTGAGAATGTGTACGAAGAGGATTTATATAATTTAGATTTACAATTGAAAAAAGTAAAAATGGATTGGCTTCATATAGGAAAAATCAGAAGTGATTATGATCAAATTCGTTACATTGATGAAAACGGAGATGAAATTATAAGAGTAAATAATAGAAATGGTGTTCAGTATGTAGTAGATGAAGATCAATTGCAAAATAAAGCAGATAGATACTATTTTGTAGAAACTGCTAAATTACATGATAAACAGATATATTTAACGCGAATTGATTTAAATGTTGAAAATGGAGAAATAGAAGATCCATTTATTCCTATGATCAGATTTTCTACTCCTTTATATGATGATGGTGTATTTAAAGGAATAATAATAATAAACTATAATTGCAGTAAGTTATTGGAGAAAATTGAAACTATTGGTAATTCATATTCATCAGATTTTTCTATAATAAATGAAAATGGATATTATTTGACTAATAAAGATGATGAAAAATTATGGGGGTTCATGTTTGATAGTATGAAAGATGTAACATTTTCTAGAGATTATGAGTATGAATGGAATCAGATATTTAAAGATGTTCCTCAGTTTGTTTCTGATAATGGTATTTTTACAAATATGACTTTGCAAGTAGAAAATAATAAATTATTAGACTATGAAATAGTATCAGAAACTGAGTTTTCATTGATATCTCATATAGCCTATGATTCTACATTTTTAGCAAGTGATGATTACTTTTCTATAATTAAGTTAACTTTGAAGAAAAATTTATATTATCTAATTATTATTGCCTTTATAGCTTTAGCTATAGCTGTATATTACATTAAAAGAAATGAAAATTTCAGAAAAGTTAAGTTTTTTTCTGAAAAAGATGTTTTAACAAATGTTTATAATAGAAGAATAGGTGTTGAATCATTAAAAGATAAGATTGATTATTGTAAGAAATATAAGAAGAATTTTTCACTTTGTTTTATAGATATAAATGGATTAAAGCAGGTAAATGATATATTAGGTCATGTAGCTGGAGATGAACTTATTAAAACTTCTTCAAAAATGATGTTAGATACAGTTAGGAATACAGATACAGTGGCAAGAATGGGTGGAGATGAATTTATAATAATATTTGATACAATAGGTGAAGAAAGAGCTGAAGAAATATGGAAGAGAATTGTAGATAAAACTAATAAAATTAACGAAAATGAAAATAGAGACTATATAATAAGTATGAGTCATGGTATAGTAGATTATAATATGCACTCATTTTTATCAAGTGATGAACTTATAAAATTAGCAGATGAAAGAATGTATAGTGAAAAAGAGATTATTAAAAGAGATTTTAAATCGGTTAGATAATGTGTGGATTTGAAAATAATAAATAAATTAAGAAAAAGGTGTCTTGCTTAGCAAAACACCTTTTTATATTAATATAATTTTTCTACTAATTCTTTAAATGTATCAATTTGATTTGCAAAAGATTGAAGACCTTTTTCCCAAAATTCTTTTTTAGTTAAATCTATATTAGCTATAAGTGCAGCTTCTTCTACATCTTTAGTAGGAGTAGCTTTTAAGAATTTTTTATAAACTGGTAAGAATTCTTCACCATCTTCTTGATATTTAGCGTATAATCCTCTAGCAAAAAGTCCACCAAATGCATATGGAAAATTATAATAGCTCAAACCAGAACTATAATAATGACCTTTATTAACCCACATGTAAGGATGTAAAGTTTCTTCTTGAATTCCATCGCCAAATGCTTGTAATTGTGCATTGTGCATCAATTCATTTAATTCATCTGCAAACATGAATTTATCGCTTCTGTTTTTAAATACAGAATCTTCAAATAAAAATCTTGAATATATATCGCATATAATTTGTGATGCGTCTTGTAATTGTCCTTCTATAAGAGCTAATTTTTCTTCATCGCTTGTAGCATTATCAATTGCAGCATTCATTATAAGATTCTCATTAAATGTTGAAGCTGTTTCAGCAACTGGCATAGAATAATCAGTATTAAGTATGTTATTATTTTCAGTTTGGTGATTATGATATGCGTGACCTAACTCATGTGCAAGAGTAACTACATCAGAAAAATTGCCAGTGAAATTTGTTAAAATTCTACTTTCCTTAATTGAAAAAGCTCCTGAACAGAAAGCTCCTCCTACTTTTCCTTCTCTTGGATAGAAATCAATCCATTCATTTTTGAAGGCCTCATCTACCATGTTCGATAAATCAGGAGAGAATTTCTCAAATAATTTAACTAAATATGTATGAGCTTCTTCTACAGTATATTTTTTATCAATTTTACCCATAGGAGCAAATAAATCGTACCAAGGTAAACTATCATTATATCCTAAAGCCTTAGCCTTAATTTTGAAATATTCTTGGAACTTAGGTAAATACTCTACCATAGCTTCTAAAAGAGCATCTAATGTTTCTTTTTTCATTCTTGATTGGAATAATGTTTGATGTAAAGGTGATTTATAACCTCTAAGTTTACATTCATTTATTACCTGTAATTTTATGTTATTTAATGAAAAAGCAATAGAATCTTTAATTTTATCATAACTTTCAACTTCTGCTTCAAAAGCAGATTTTCTCTCATCAGCATCAGCTGAGTAAGCTAAATTTCTGATAGCAGGTAGTGTAGTCGTTTCACCTTTATATTCTACTTTTAAAGTAGAGGTAAGGTATGATTGAAGATCTCCCCAAGCATTTCCACCACTTATATCATATTTTGCTATAGCGTCTTCTACATCTTCTGATAACATATATTTATCATTTTTTTGTATGCTTAATAACATATATTCAAATTCTTTTAGATATGGATTTGAATCTATAATTTCCTGTAAATTCTGAATAGATGCTATATATTTATTCAATGAAGTAATAGATTTAGTTGCTCCAGTAAATTTATCTTGAAGTTTTCCTAAATATGCTACAGCATCAGTATCACTAGTATTTACAGTTTGCTTTAATGCGCAAAATTCAAATAGGTTAGAAGCTAGTAATTCTCTTTCTTCTAAAAGTTGAATAGCGTCTAATAAATTTTTTTCGATTTTTGTTTCATCTAAGTCATTGACGAAGTTAAATAATTTCTCAGTAGTTTTATCAACATTTTCAAAATCACTAATAAACTTTTCGTCATCAAAGCCTGTATAAAGCTTATCTAAAGACCATTCTTTATTCATGATTACACCTCTTTATAATTAATTCATTTCATTATAGCATAAATGATTTAAATTAACAAGTAACAAAAAAACATTGAAATATTCTGAAAACTTGGTATAATAATACTAAAGGAGATTGATATGAAAAAATTTATACATGATTGGTTAATACCCTTATTAATAGCATTTGTAATTACATTATTGCTGAATCATTTTGTATTTAATTTAGTTATAGTGCCTTCTGGTTCTATGGAAGATACTATACAAATTGGGGATAGATTTTATGTGAATAAACTCTTTAATATGAAGGATGCTGAGAGAGGCGATATAATAGTATTTGAATCAAAAGAAATAGGTAAAACTTTAGTTAAAAGATTGATAGGTTTGCCTGGAGATGAGATTCATATTGCTGTAGATGGACAAGTTTCTATAAATGGTGAAGAATTATATGAACCGTATAAGAAAGAATGCACGTCTAGAGAGATGGATTTTTTAGTTCCAGAAGGTAAGTACTTTTTCCTAGGAGATAATCGCCCAAATTCACAAGATGCAAGATTTTGGAATGATCATTTTATAAGCAAGGAAGATATTACAGGTAAAATAGAATTTAGATTTTTTCCTTTGAATAGAATTGGAAAAGTGGAATAAAAAAAAGGACATAAGTCCTTTTTTTATTTATACTATAATGTATTTGAACAACCTAATACATTTTTGATTTTGTGTTGAACCATATCTTTTATAGCTTGTCTTCCAGGTCCTAAATATTTTCTTGGATCGAAATTATCAGGATCTTCAATTAAGTGTTTTCTAATTGATGCAGTCATAGCTAATCTTAAATCAGTGTCTATATTTATTTTACACACACCCATTTTAGCAGCTCTTGAAAGCATTTCTTCAGGGACACCTTGAGCTCCTGGAACATTACCACCATATTTATTACATAGAGCTACAAATTCTTGTGGTACAGAAGATGAGCCATGTAAAACTATTGGAAAATTAGGTAGTAAGTTTGAAATTTTCTCAAGTCTTTCAAAATCTAACTCGGGTTTTCCCTTAAATTTATATGCTCCGTGAGAAGTTCCAATTGCAATTGCAAGAGAATCTACACCAGTTTCTTTAACAAATCTAACCGCTTCGTCTGGGTCAGTATAAGTTGCATCTTTTGCACTTACCTTTACAGAGTCTTCTACTCCTGCTAATTTTCCTAACTCAGCTTCAACAACTACACCTTTTGAATGAGCATATTCTACAACTTTTTTTGTAAGTGCGATATTTTCTTCAAGTGGGTATTTTGAGCCGTCAATCATAACTGAAGTAAAACCATTATCAATACATTCTTTACATATTTCAAAACTGTCTCCGTGATCTAAGTGAAGCACAATATCTAAATTAGTGTCCTCAATTGCTGCTTCAACAAGTTTCTTCAAATAAACAGGGTTTGCATATTTTCTAGCTCCAGCTGATACCTGTAAAATAACAGGTGCTTTTTCATCTTTATGTGCGTCTACAATACCTTGAATAATCTCCATATTGTTTACATTAAAAGCTCCAATAGCGTATCCGCCTTTATAAGCTTTTTCAAACATTTCTTTCGATGTTACTAATGCCATAGCTACCTCCAAAATAATTTTATTGTTTTATACATTGAGTATAAAACATATGCGTCAAAAAAGCAAGGCTTTTGTCGCTTTTATTAACTCTAGTTATCATAGATTTTCAATAAATCTTCAGTATAAGTATTATCATTCTTGTATATGTATAAGGGCTTATCGTATAAGAGTTCTTTTCCACCACATTTTGTTGCCTTTATAAGCACTAAATTTGGTTTATCTCCTACGTGTGAATGAACAAATCTAATTTGTTTGGGTTCAATATTATATTTTCTAAGTGTACAAAATATATCTACTAATCTATCCGGTCTATGTACTAGATATAAATTTCCAAGTTGTTTAAGTAATTTACTCGAAATTCTAACTATATCATCCAATGTACACAGAATTTCATGCCTAGATATACTTTTTTGTGTTAATTCATTTTTTAATCCCGTATTATTAATTTTATATGGAGGATTAGATACTATTGCATCTAAACTAGAATTACTAAAATAATTTTGATAATTATTGATATCATCATTAATTATAGTTACCTTATCTTCTATATCGTTTAATTTTATACTTCTTGAAGCCATGTCTGCAACTTCTTTTTGAACTTCAAATCCATATATTTTATTTAATGTATTCTTAGCATTTATTAAGATAGGTATAATGCCAGTGCCTGTACCAATATCTAAAACAGTGGAATTTTTTTTGAAATTACAGTAATTAGATAATAGTACAGCATCCATACCATAGGAAAACCATTTAGGATTTCTTATGATCTTCATTCCATTACATTGTAAATCATCAATTATTTCATTTTCATTTAATTTTATTTTCATACGACCTCATAATTATAATTTTTAATATAAAAAAGTAGTGTATATATATACACTACTTAATAATATCATAAATAATAGTAATTTTCTATATTAATTATATAGTACCTCTTTCGCATTCACCAAATTCATCAAACCTTCTACTTTTGAAGAAATTAGTTGCTACTTCTGGGAACAAAGAATAAGATAAAATATCTTCTTTAGATTCAGCTAAATCTCCAGCTTCTTTTTTGAATTTCTCATATCCAGGTTTTAATAAATCAGCAGGTCTACAAGTTATAGGTGTTTCATCACCTATTATTTTTTTTCTGATGTTATCACTAATTGGAACAGCTGGTGTACCATAATAACCTTCAACATATCTTTTTATTTCAGTAGGTATAATTTTGTATCTTTCTCCAGATATTACATTGAATACAGCTTGTGTACCAACCATTTGGCTCATTGGAGTAACTAATGGAGGAAAACCTAAGTCTTCTCTAACTCTAGGAATTTCTCTAAGAACATCTTCATATTTATCTAAGGCATTTAATTCTTTCATTTGAGATAACATGTTAGACATCATACCACCAGGTACTTGATACTCTAAAGTTTTAGGTTTAGTCATAAGAACTTTAGTATTTAAACGTTCTTCTTCAATAAATTTATCCATAATTGGAGTGAAATAATCAGCTACATTGTTTAAAACTGAAGTATCTATGCCAGTATCAAATTCAGAACCTTTAAGTGAATATACCAAAGATTCTGTAGCAGGTTGACTTGTTCCCGATGAAAGGGGACTTATGGCTGTATCAACTATATCTATTCCTGCTTCAATTGATTTCAGCATAGTCATTTGAGCAATACCACTTGTGCAATGATTGTGAAGTTCAATTGGTAAATCAGTTATTTCTTTAATACTTTTAATTAAATCATATGCATCATATGGTAATAGTATTCCAGCCATATCCTTTATACAAATTGAATCAGCTCCGCAATTTTCAAATTTTTTGATTAAATTTAGGTAGAACTCTTTTGTATGAACAGGACTAGTTGTATATGATATAGCGCATTGACAATGAGCGCCTTCTTTTTTTATTACATCAATAGATTTTTGTAAATTTCTTATATCATTTAGTGCGTCAAAAACTCTAATTATATCAATGCCGTTAGCTATAGATTTTTGTAAGAAATATTCAACAATATCATCTGGATAGTGCTTATAACCTAATATGTTCTGACCTCTTAAAAGCATTTGAAGATTAGTATTAGGAGCTTTTTTTCTTATACTTCTCAATCTTTCCCATGGATCTTCATTTAGAAATCTTAAACATGAGTCAAAAGTAGCGCCTCCCCAAACTTCCATAGAATAAAAACCAGCTTTATCCATTTCTTCAACTATAGGAAGAATTTCTTTATTTGATAATCTTGTAGCTATAAGAGATTGATGACCGTCTCTTAGTGATGTTTCAGTGATTTTAAGCTTTTTCATGATTTCTCCTTTGAATGATAAAAAAATAACTTTAAAAAACAAAGTTTTCTCTTGATTTCCTTTACATAATTATGCTATAATTATCAAAATGAAACAATAAATAGTTTCATAATGTTTGAAATTTGAAATATGTTATTTTTTATAATTTACCTAATATTATCATACTGATTTAGGTTTGTATATAGATTTTATTAGTTAAAAATAACAATTCTCGAATTTTAATTATTAAATTATTATGTTTAATTAATTTTTATAAGGAGATAATTAATGGATACAACAGATTTAAAGATTATCGAAATTTTACAAAATAACGGTAGAATATCTATGAAAGATTTAGGTAAAGAGGTAGCACTTAGCCCACCAGCAGTTGCTGAAAGAGTAAAAAGATTAGAAGAAGCTGAAATCATTAAAAGTTATAAAGCTATTGTTGATAACAGTAAAGTAGATAAACCTATTTGTGTTTTTATAAATGTAGCAATAAATCCTGAAAAACAAGATAAATTTATGGCTTTTGCAAGAAAATCAAAAGAGATAGTTGAATGTCATCATGTTACAGGTGCTTACAGTATGATATTGAAAGCATATTTAAGAGAAATGTCACATCTAGAAGAACTAGTTGGGAAAATACAATTTTACGGAAATACAGAGACTAATATTATAATGTCTAGTCCAATAGAGAACAACCCAATTTAATTTTTAAATCACGCGGTATTGCATTTTGTAGTATCGCTTTTTTTATTGCAAATTACATGTTTATATTAAATATTTATCAAAAAAATTCGCATTCTTATTTAACATGTGGTATAATAAATAGGTTAAGTACATAATTAAATAAGGAGAGCAAAATGATTAGAGTACAACAAATAAAATTGCCTTATAAACATACTGAGGAAGAACTAATAAACAAAATAGTACAAATGTTAAAAACAAAAATATCAAATATTAAATCATATGATATTTTTAGAAAATCTATAGATGCACGTAAAAAAAACAATATATTATTTATATATACAATAGACGTAGAATTATATGAAAATGTAAAAATTTCTAAGAAAAATTCTGCTGTTTCTATTGTCGAACCTTTCAAATATGAATATGAAATTACAGGTGAAACACCTTTAGCAAATAGACCGGTTATCATAGGAAGTGGACCAGCAGGACTTTTTTGTGCCTTATATTTAGCAAAAGCGGGATATAAGCCTATAATTCTTGAAAGAGGAAAGAGAATATCAGATAGAGTAAAAGATATCGATAGATTTTGGAAAGAAGGAAAACTAGATAAATGTTCTAATATCCAATTTGGAGAAGGTGGCGCCGGAACATTCAGTGATGGTAAGCTTAATTCTTTGATAAAAGATAGAAGTAAAAGAGGAAAAGTAATACTTGAGGAATTTGTTTCAGCAGGAGCTAACAAAGATATTATGTATTATAATAAA
>Ga0193963_1000596_pt1 | contig 18824 bp, 13 predicted proteins | sample FB_6_MG_FD_140359 | JGI IMG/M metagenome (GOLD analysis project Ga0193963, IMG submission 140359) | Microbial mat bacterial communities from the Broadkill River, Lewes, Delaware, United States - FB_6_MG | ecosystem: Environmental > Aquatic > Freshwater > River > Microbial mats | place: USA...
AGGAAAAAGTACTTGGTTATACATTATATTCGCATATTTCTTAGTAGCAACTTTAGTTCCAATCGATAAATTGATTGGTAAGATTTATCCAATATTCGGTATAGTTTTACTTATCATGGCATTTGGAGTTGGTGGAGGATTGATAACTCAAGGATATAATATACCTGAAATTAATTTCACTAACATGCACCCAAGTAATTTACCAATGTGGCCACTTATGTTCATAACAATTGCATGTGGAGCTATATCAGGATTCCACAGTACACAATCACCTATCATGGCGAGATGTGTTGAAAATGAAAAAGATGGAAGAATAATTTTTTACGGAGCAATGATTGCAGAAGGTGTGGTTGCATTAATATGGGCAGCAGCAGCTATGACGTTCTTTGGTTCTACAGAAGCATTAGCTGAAGCAATGAGTGCTAATGGTGGAGCAGCATATGTAGTTAATATTATATCTAATACATTATTAGGTAAAGTTGGTGGATTCCTAGCAATATTAGGAGTTATAGTATGTCCAATAACATCAGGAGATACAGCATTCCGTTCAGCTAGACTTACAATTGCTGATATGATGAATTTCAAACAACAAGAAATTAAAAAACGTTTAATGATAGCAATTCCAATATTCGCAATAGGTTTTGTATTGACAAAAATAGATTTCTCAATAATTTGGAGATATTTTGCATGGTCAAACCAAACATTAGCAATGATCGTTCTTTGGACAGCAGCAGCATTCTTAGCAGTAAATAAAAGAAATTACTGGATTGCAGCTATACCAGCAACATTTATGTCGGCGGTAGTTAGTACATATATATTAATTGCTCCAGAAGGATTCAAATTATCAGCAACTATTTCTTATCCTATAGGAATTGGATTTGCATTAGTATTGTTTATATTATTCATGAGATTCGTTAAACAAAAATCAGGAAGTATAGAAGCCAAGTAAAATAAAAAAGAAATAAGAATTAAGTAGATAGAAGCACAGGTGATTATACCTGTGCTTTCTTATTTGATTTTTAAAAAGATGGTTTTATAGTATTAAGAAATAAACTATCAAAGCGTGCTTTTTTTATTAATTTTAGATTTAATATAAGACAAAATGCCTTAAAAATATAGACAAAACATGTTTTTAATAGTATAATTATAATTATTGAAATTAGAAAGAGATTGATATGTATAATTATTTAGATAGAATAGAAAATCCAAGTGATATAAAAAAGTTAAACCTAGAAGAAATAGATTTATTAAGTAAAGAAATAAGAGATTATTTATTAGAATCTATATCACAAACTGGTGGTCATTTAGCTTCAAATTTAGGAGTGGTAGAACTTACATTAGCTTTATTTAATACTTTGGATTTAGAGAAAGATAAAATCATATGGGATGTTGGACATCAATCATATGTTCATAAAATATTAACTGGAAGAAAAGATCAAATGAACACTATCAGACAGCTTAATGGGATTAGTGGATTTCCTAAAAGAGATGAATCAAAATATGATTCATTTGATACTGGACACTCGTCCACATCTATATCTGCCCTCGTTGGAATGGCGAGAGCTAGAGATTTACAAGGCACAGATGAAAATTTGGTAGCTGTAATAGGTGATGGTGCACTTACAGGTGGCATGGCTTTTGAAGCACTGAATGATATAGGTAAAAGGCAATCAAAAATCATAGTGGTTTTAAATGATAATGAGATGTCTATATCAGAAAATGTTGGAGGATTATCACTTCATCTTAGCAGAGCAAGAGTTAGAAGTAACTATGTGAGATCAAAGAAAAATATAGAAAGAATATTAAAAAAAATACCTATAATAGGTAAACCAATATATAAATTTATACATAGCGGAAAACAGCTGATAAAGAAAGCCATACTTCCACGTATGATGTTTGAGGAAATAGGATTTACTTATTTAGGTCCTATAGATGGTCATGATTTCAAAGATATGTCAAAAGTTATGGACCAAGCTATGCTGATAAACAAACCAGTTCTTATTCATGTTTGCACAAAAAAAGGCAAGGGATATAAACCTGCTGAAGATAAACCAAATGTTTTTCATGGTGTAGGAAAATTTGATGTTAGATCAGGAAAATTAGTTAAAAAATCTGGAGTTCAGAGTTTTTCAAACTGTTTTGGAGAACACTTGATGAGCAAGGCTGAATCTAATGAAAAAATAGTTGCAGTTTCAGCAGCTATGTTAGAAGGAACAGGACTTAAAAATTTCAGCGATAAATATCCTGATAGAACTTTTGATGTTGGTATAGCCGAGCAACATGCGGTTACAATGGCGGCTGGCATGGCTACATATGGTTTTACTCCTATAGTGGCTATATATAGTACATTTTTCCAGAGAGCTTTTGACCAAATAATTCATGATGTCTGTCTTCAAAATCTACATGTAGTATTTTGCATAGATAGGGCAGGTATAGTGGGCAATGATGGAGAGACTCATCAAGGTCTATTTGATATAAATATGTTTGCTAATATTCCAAATATGATGGTATTAGCGCCATCTAATAATCAAGAGTTAGAAGCTATGATGGACTATGCGATAGATGAATGTGATGGGCCGGTAGCTATAAGATATCCTAGAGGTGGATGTGATTTAACATATACAGAAGAACAGCTGATAGATTCAAATGCGATAACTAGTAGAAAGCCACTTAAAATTAGAGATGGTGATGACTTAACTATAGTTAGCTATGGTAGGTTTGTAAAAACAGCTATAAAATTAGCTGAAAAGCTAGAAGAACAAAATGGAATTAAAGCAGCAGTGTTTAATATGAGATTTATTAAACCTCTTTATATAGGTTCTATATACGAATCAGCAGATATAACTAAGAAAATGCTTATATTAGATGAAGCTATGGCTGATAATTATGTTACAAATAAAATTTTAATGTTTAAATCAGATGATATTAGAATTGATGTAAGAAATTTAGGACCTGATTTTGTTAAACACGGAGATACTGATGATATAGTAAAAGACTATTGTATGGATGTAGATAGTTTATATTTAACTACTATGCAGAGCTTTTTTTACGATGACATATTTGAATAAAATGGAGATTAAAATGGAACAATATTTTGAAGTAAAACCTTCTACGGAAGAAAAAATATATGAATTTGAATGGACAATTATGGGTAAAAAATATAACTTTTTCTCTAGTAATTCTGTCTTTTCTAAACAGGCAATAGACTTTGGAACTATGACCATGTTAGAAACTTTTAAAGAAAATAATGATGATTTTTCGGGAAAATTTCTAGATCTTGGTTGTGGAATAGGTCCAGTTGGAGTAGTTATAGGCGATTTATATGATGAAGCCGATATAACTATGGTTGATATAAATGAAAGAGCAGTTATGCTTTCAAGAATGAATATCATACATAATAAAATTGAACATGCAAAGAAAATAATTCCATCAAATGGATTTGAAGCCATAGAAAATGATATGTTTGATGTAATAATGACTAACCCACCTATAAGAGCAGGTAAAAAGACTATATTTTCTTTTTATGAGAATGCTTATGCACATCTAAATGCTGGTGGTTCTTTGTATGTAGTAATACAGAAAAAACAAGGAGCAGCTAGTTCAATAAAAAAATTAGAAGACTTATTCGGTGATTGTGAAATTTTGAATAAGAAAAAGGGATTTTGGATATTGAAATCAGTTAAATAATTTGTAGATAAATAGAAATTATTATGTGTTTTAAGTACATATGGTAGAAGATTAAAAACTAAAAGCACATAGAATATAGCAAATCTAATATAACAAAGCCACCATTAAAAAATTAATGGTGGCTTTTGATTGTTTTAGATTTGATAAAATTTATTAAATCTCATAACCTCTGTCAAAAGCTTTAATGTTAGTTTCTACAGCTTTTGGAGGAACAGTAGTTTTTATAAATTCTTTCCAATTGATAGCTTCAAGAGAAAACAATTTTACTAATGCTCCAAGAAGTACGATATTCATACATTTTGTAGTTCCAAGTTCTTCAGCTATAGCATGTGCTTTTATAACTTTAACGTGGTCTATAGCTCTTTCATATTCTTCTATTACATTTTCAGGATATTTAGCTGCTCCAGTATTAACTGTAACAGGATGGATTTCATAATCATTAACTATGATAGTACCATCTTTTTTCAAATAATCAATCCATCTCAATGCTTCAGTTTTTTCAAATGAAACGATAATATCAACAGTTCCTTTTTCTATAACTGGAGAATATACTTTTTCACCGTATCTGATTTGAGTAGTTACACTACCGCCTCTTTGACTCATTCCATGAATTTCAGCCATTTTAACGTCATATCCATGTTCTACGAATCCTTTAGATAATATTTTAGATGTAAGAATAGTACCTTGACCACCTACTCCTACTAATAGAATGTTTTTTACATTAGTCATATTATTCACCTATCCTTTCAATTGCATCAAACGGACATATTTGCATACATACTCCACAACCATTACATTGATCAGAATCTATACTAACAAATTTTTCTCCAGCAATTAAAGCAGGACATCCTGATTTAAGACAGGCTTTACAATTTCTACATTTCTCAGAATCAATTACACATTTTATAGCAGCTCTTTGTTTTGCAACTGGTTTTAATAATGCACATGGTCTTCTTGTTATTATAACAAATGGTTCAGTAGCTTCATATCCTTTTTTAAGAGCTTCTTTAGTAGCTTTCAAATCATATGGGTCAACTACAATTAAGTTTTCTTTTTTAATTCCACAAGCAAAACACAAAGGTTCAAGTTGTAATTGTGTAGTTTCTTCACCTCTAATGTTTTTACCAGTACCTGGGTTTTCTTGATGTCCAGTCATAGCTGTTATAGAGTTATCCAATATAACAGTTGTAACAGGTGCATTGTTATATACTGTATTCATAAGACCAGTAATACCTGAATGGAAGAAAGTTGAATCTCCTATCATAGCAAATGCTTTTTTAGAAGTATCTTCAGCGTATTCACAAGCTTTTATAAAACCATGAGCTCCAGTTATAGATCCACCCATACAAATTGTAGTATCTAATGCGTTTAGAGGCGCGCCAGCTCCTAAAGTATAACAACCAATATCGCCTGAGAAAAATGCTTTATTTCTATATTTTCCTAATTCATAGAAAAAGCCTCTGTGAGGGCATCCTGCACATAAAACTGGAGGTCTTGGAGGTGCTTGCATTTCTGTAGTATATACAGATGTAACTTCTTCACCTTTAAGAATTTTTCTAAGTAATTCTGGTGAAAACTCACCACAAATTGGGAATAAATCTTTTCCATGACATGCAATTCCCATTGCTTTAATTTGCATTTCCATGAATGGTTCATTTTCTTCAATTATATATAAAGTATCAACTTTAGATGCAAATTCTTTTATCATTTTATCTGGTAATGGATTAGAAAAACCAATTTTTAAATATGATGCATCTGTTCCCATAACTTCTTTAGCGTACATATAAGATACCCCAGAAGTTATAATACCAATTTTTGTGCTATTCATTTCAATTGTGTTTAATTTGCAATTGTTAGAATATTCTCTCATTCCACCTAAACGTTCTTCCTCTATTTCAGGGTGTCTTGTTCTTGAATTAGCTGGAACCATCAAGTTATTATGTTGGTTTCTCACATATTCTTTTATTGGTGGTGTAATTCTATCATTTAATTCAACAATAGATTTTGAATGACATACACGTGTTGTTATTCTTAAAACAACAGGAGTCTTGAATTTTTCACTGATTTCAAAGGCTTCTTTCATGTAATCTATACATTCTTGAGAGTTAGAAGGTTCTACTAAACCTGTTTTACCAAATAAGGCATAGTATCTATTATCTTGCTCATTTTGAGATGAAAACATATTTGGTTCATCTGCGGTTATTAAAACATAACCTCCGTTTGTTACATGATATGCATAAGACATAAATCCATCTGCAGCTACATTTAAACCAACATGTTTCATTGCTGCAAATGTTCTTGCTCCTCTAATAGAAGCTCCAGCTGCAACTTCGCATGCAACTTTTTCATTTGGTGCCCATTCTGCGTGTGATCCTTCATACTTTGAATAATTTTCCATAATCTCTGTACTTGGAGTACCCGGATAGGCAGATGCTACAGTAACGCCAGCTTCATAAGCACCGCGTGCTATGGCTTCGTTACCAGTCATTAAACTTTTCATTATTCATCCTCCTTCATTTCTTACTTATATTGTATTTGTTTTTATTATAAAAGTCAATAAATTTGAAGTAAAAATAAAAGAATTCGTGTAATTATACACGAATTCTTAGTATTGCTAATATTTGTTTACTCATAGAACTAAAATCTCATATTTGAAAAACCGAGAATTTTATCTTGCTATTCTTTTTATTATTTCATCTAATGATGATGAAGTGTTAATAGTAAAATCCCCTGCTTTCAGTTTGGTATCTAGACCTAGTTCAACACATCTAGTTAAGAACTTTTGCTTATCATCTATCAATCTGTTATCAATTAGAATATCAGCTATTTGAGATGGAAAAGTACCTGTTGGTATAGTGAACTTTACATCTATATTTACTGTTACTGAATGATCGTCTGAATCTGTATTTGATTCTTCAGTATTATCGCCAGTTGTGCTAGAATCACTAGAATTGTCCGAGTTCTCTGAATCATCAGAACTGTTTTCGTCTGTTGAACTGGATTTGTTTGAACTGTCTGAGTTATCAGTAGGATTTGAATTATCATTGTTTTCGTCAGTAGATTCACTGTTTGAATCATCTTTGTTAGGCATATTATCTGAATCAGATATTAGAGAAGAATCGTTCTTATCTTTATCACCTTCAGAAATTACTACAGGATCTTTTATCATATCTTTATCAATAGATAAATCAAATAAAGCATTAAATCTCCAAAATAAAATTCCTGCTATTAGAACTAATACCAAGATTATCATGGTATAGTCTGTTAAATCATAAAATAATTCGCCCATAAAATTCATAAATTTTTTCATATATGATACCGCCTAGTTTTTTGTATTTAGTTAAAGTCTATCACAAATCTTAATTTTTTTCAATCTAAATAAATAAATAGATGTATTTTTATTAGTTTGTATGTTATAATGTATTAAATTGCAATAAATTTGAAGTAGCTTGATAGAATCAAGCTACTTAAGTGGAGTGGAATAACGAGTTAAATGTAACTCTATTAATAAGACGCATGAAAAAATTAAAAGTTCCTAGATTGGAGGTATTTATGAGAATATTTTTTGATGAAAATGAAGTGATCGAAATTAATGGAAACGAAAGCTGTTATGATCTTTTAAAAATGAGATTCCCTCAGGATTATAACAAATATCTTTCAGTTAAAGTAAACAATCAATTAAAAGAATTGAATTTTTCTGATTTAAAAGACGGTGATAAATTAAAGTTTATCGACTTGAAAGATAGAGATGGCAAAAGAGTATATATTAGAACCCTTAAACTAATTTTCTTGAAAGTAACTAAGGAGATTTTTGATGATGTATATATAAATATCCAACATTCATTGAACAAGGGATTATATGTTGAAATGAAGTTATTCAGACCACTGACCGAGAATGATTTAAATACAATAAGATCTAAGATGCAAGAAGTAATTGATAGAGGTATATCGATACATAGAGAAATGCTTTCAATTGACCACGCGATAGAAATATTTGCGAAAGAAAATTTATCAGATAAAATTCTTTTATTAAGAAATTGGCATAGTGATGAGATTAGAACATATGAATTAGACGGGTATTACGACATGTTTTACGGTTATGTTGCGCCGTGTACAGATGTAATATCTAAATTTGATTTGAAATTATTTGGAAATGGACTTATTTTGAGATTTCCTGATTCATCAGGTGAACTACCTGAATATACAGAAGATTATAAACTTGCAAAAGTTTTTGACGAGAGTGAAAAATGGAACAAGATTATGGAAGTTTCTAATGTTAGTAATCTAAATGATAGAATTAAAGATAGTTCAATTAATGATTTAATTTTGGTAAACGAAGCCTTACATGAAAAAAGAATTGCTTATATAGCTGATCAAGTTTGTGAAAGTGAAGATATAAAATTGATTTTAATAGCAGGACCATCTTCTTCCGGAAAAACTACATTTGCACAAAGATTATCTATACAATTAAGAGTGAATGGTAAAAAGACATTTGCAATTGGTTTAGATGATTATTTTGTAAATAGGGAAGATACTCCGCTAGATGAGAATGGAGAATATGACTTCGAAACAATAGAAGCATTAGATGTAGATTCATTCAACAAAGATTTGGTTTCACTAATAAGAGGTGAAGAAGTTAAATTACCTACATTTGATTTCAAATTAGGTAAAAGAAAATATGTAAAACCTGCAGTGAAATTAACAAAAGATCATATAATAGTTGTAGAAGGTATACACGGATTGAATGAAAGATTGACTCAATCAATTCCTGCTGATAAAAAATTCAAAATTTATATTAGTGCTCTAACAGCATTAAATATAGATAATCATAATAGAATTCCAACTACTGATACTCGATTGATTAGAAGAATAGTCAGAGATAATCAGTTTAGAGGTCACGATGCACTTAGAACGATGGAATTGTGGGAGAATGTGGGAAAAGGCGAGAGAAAATTTATTTTTCCGTATCAAGAAAATGCAGATGCAATATTTAATTCATCAACAACATATGAATTATCTATTTTGAAAAAATATGCATTGCCTTTGATCGAAAAAGTATCAATAGATTCTGAATTTTATTCAGAAAGACAAAGAGTTTTAAAATTCTTAAGCTATTTTGATGTTCCTGAAGATGACGTAGAGACAAATATTCCTCAGACATCGATAATAAAAGAATTTCTTGGTGGCGGTTTAATTGAATAATTATACCGATTATATGCAAACTAAGAGGGAAAATAAAAAATAGAAAGAGAACTAAATGAAAATTAATGAATTAAATTTAAATCCAAAAATAGAAGACGCACTTAAAGAAATGGGATACGAGAACTTTACAGAGGTTCAAGTAGAAGCTATACCGAAAGTAATGGAAGGTAGAGATATCATAGCACAATCAAATACTGGTACTGGTAAAACAGCAGCATTTGGAATTCCTCTTTTACAGAAGATAGATACTGATAACAGAATGCCACAAGCTATTGTTATTACACCTACTAGAGAGTTAGCAGTTCAAATTTCTAAAGAATTTGATAAAATGTCACAATACATGTCACAAGTTAGTATTGTAACTGTTTTTGGTGGTTCAGATATAGGAACACAAATAAGAAAAATTAAAAAAGGTGTACAAATTATAGTTGGTACTCCAGGAAGATTGATAGATTTAATAAGAAGAAAAGTTATTAAATTAGAAGATGTTCAAATGACTGTTTTAGATGAAGCAGATGAAATGCTTAAAATGGGATTCAAAGAAGATATTGAATTGGTATTAGAAAATATAGGACATAAAACACAAATATTATTGTTTTCTGCTACTATGCCTAAACCTATTCAAAATATAGCTAAAACATTTCTTGATAATCCAGCAATGGTAAAAACATTACGTGAAGGAATTACTGCAAAAGAAGTTAAGCAGAATTATTTCATTATTAGACATAAAGATAAAATTGAAGCTTTAGGAAGAGTATTAGACACATATTGTAATAAACTTACAGTAATTTTCTGTAACACTAAAAGAAGTGTTGATGAAGTGTTTGATGTATTAGTTGATAAAGGATATAACTGTGATAAAATTCACGGAGATATTAATCAGGCTCAAAGATTAGATACTTTGAATAAATTCAACAATGGTTTGGTAGATGTTTTAGTAGCAACAGATGTTGCAGCTAGAGGATTAGATATCAAAGAAGTTGAAGCTGTTATTAACTATGAAGTTCCTCAAAAAGAAGAATATTATGTACATAGAATTGGTAGAACTGGTAGAGCTGGAAGAGAAGGTGTTTCTTTCACTTTAGCTACTAATAAAGAATTAAGAAAAATTCAAGATATTGAAAGATATACTAAAAAATCTATCAGAAAAAGAAGTATACCTTCATTAGAAAAAGTTAACAAAATAAAAGTTGATAAATTTGTAAGAAATCTTGAAACTGAAATTACAGCAAATGAAGATAATAGCTATGAAGAAATCATTGAAAGATTATTAACTGATGGATACGAGCCAAAGAAAATAATTTCTACTTTGATTAAAAGCAGACTTAATTTTGTTGATGAGAAAAATGATAGAGATATAAATGATACTAACGAGCCTAGATCAGGAAGAGTTAAATCTGAAAGAAATGATAGAGCAGTAGATAGATCTGGCGTTAAGTTTTTCTTAAATCTTGGAGCAAGAGACGGAATTAGAAAATCTGATATTCTTGGAGCTGTAGCTAGCGAAAGCAATATTCCAGGAAAAGAAATTGGAACTATAGAAATATTAAGAAACTTCTCGTTCTTTACTGTAAACGATAAATTTTCTTCTAAAGTATTAGATAAAATGAATAAAGCTAGCATTAAAGGTAAACCATGTTCTGTTGAAGTTACTACAAGTAATAAAAACAGAAGCAGTAATAGTGGTAGTAGAAGTAGTAACGGCGGAAGTTACGGCAGAAGTAGTGATGGTGGAAGAAATAACAAAGGAAATTCTAACAAATATAAAAATAAAAGAAGATAAGCTGCTTAAAATGACAAATTATGTGTATATATAATATATAAATAATTTATGAGGTGAGTATATGGCCAAACAAAAAAAAGCTATTCGAGATATTTATGATAAAAGTGGAAATATTTTACTGAGAAAAGGGACAGTAGTTACATTAAATGAAGAATCAGTTAGAAGATATGCTAAATTAGGTGTTCTGCAAGATGTTAGAAATTGCGATATAGAAATTAACAGTGAATCTAGAAAGAAGACTGATGAGTTAGTTAAAAATCTAATCTTTGCAAATAAGAAAACTGAACCTGCTTGGAAAAAATATAAGGATGTTGAATTTAAAACTTCTGTGAAAGAAAATTTTAATGAAAACAGTGTTAATGCTACAATAGATAGTATAGAAGCTATTACAAAGAAATTTATATATGACAATAGAATTGCAGATGAAAGAAAAATGACTCAAGCAGCAAAAACTGTGGAGAATCTTGTTTTTTATAGTAAAAACGAAGGTTGGTTTAGTCATTTTCAAACATTAGCAAATTATGAAAATTGGTTATACACACATTGTGTAAATACTGCACTGATTTGTAGTATAATAGCTCAAGAGTTGAATTATAATTATAAGATGCAAAAAGAACTTTGTCTAGGCGCGGTTTTATGCGATGTTGGAAAAGTTCTTATTCCAAAGTCTATATTGAATAAGAAACAATATACTTCTGATGATGATGAAATGATAGAAAACCATTGTGAAATGGGTTATGCCATGTTACAGGATTCTGATATTTTCGAAGTTAGTAAGATGATAATATTACAACATCATGAATATTTAAATGGATATGGATACCCAATAGGTTTAAAAGGTGAAGATATATTAGAGCAGAGTCAAATAGTTTGCGTTGCAGATGTTTTTGATGCAGGCACATCGGGTGGTGTGCCTTACTGTGATACGGATTCAGTAGAAACTGTATTAGAGCAAATGCTCAGTATGCCTGATGTATATAATAAAGAATATGTAGGTATCTTAAAAAGATATCTACTTAATCCTTTTAAATAATGGAGGGAATGTATGGATATGAAAGATATAAATAAAATAATGTTGAAGAGTCTAATGAACATAGTTGATAGTGAATCATCTAATATATCACTCATTAGCAGAAGTAAAAAAACGATTTCCACATATTCGGTTGATGGTGATGAATTTATTGAGAAGTATTATGAAGCTGAATATGAAGAATTATTAAATAAAAGAGTTAGTGAAACAAGTTTAGAAGATAATGTGGAAGAATCTCTAAGCAAGTTAAATTTAGACTTTGTAATTTCAATTTTAGAAAAAGAAAAAATATACAGCTATAACTTATGGACTTTTGACATTTCTGGGAAAATTCGATATATGAATTTGAATTTTTATAGAGGATTTGATGATTATATTATTTTATTGATTAGAGACTTGACACCGATTGGTTATAGAATAAATCAATTAAATGATGCTAGTCAACAATATGAACTAGATTATAAAATACTAAAAAAATCTTATAGTAATTATTTGATTAATATAAATCATGACGTGAGAACACCCTTGAATGTTATAGTTGGACTATTAGAGTTATCTAAAAACAATGACGATGTAGACCAGTTAAAATCACATCTGGATACTATAGGGAAAACGGTAAGAAATTTAATCAAATTCGTAGAAGATATTTTTGAAGTTACATCTGTTCTCAAAAGAAATATAAATTATACAGAAGATAAGATGAATGTGATTGAAGAAAATAACAAATTGTTTTTAAAAACACAAGAAATGTTTGATGAAAAAAATCAAAGTTTTGAAATAATTGTTAGAAATGTAAAACATGCGAATGTAATTGCAGATAAAGATAGAATTTTGAAATTAAATGTAAATTTATTGGAGAATGCTTCAAAATTCACTTCGAAAAATGGTTCTATACGTTTTACTTATGATGAAATAAAATCCGACAGAGAAGGATTTATGAAACTTAGAGTATCTGTCAAAGATGATGGAATCGGTATAAAAAATGATGTTTTAGATAGAATTTTCATACCTTTTGAAAAAATATCTGTTATGTCAGAAAATGAGTTTCATCAAGCAGGTAGTGGGGTAGGACTTCCTATTGCTAAAAAAATCATTGAAAAATATGATGGTAAAATTTCTATAAATAGTCAAGAAGGTGTTGGAACAGAAGTTATATACTTTATTTATTTAAGAATTGACGAAGAGTATATTAATGAAAATTCTAAAAACGTTTATGATTTTAGAAATAAGAGAGTGCTTTTAGTGGAAGATCATAATATAAATATGAGAGTTCAAAGACGAATGATAGAAAAATCAGGCGCACATGTTGATGTAGCTAGAAATGGATTAGAAGCAATCAAAGCTCATTCTGAAGCTATAGATGGCTATGATTTAATTTTTATGAATCTAGATATGCCGGTTATGGACGGATATGAAGCAACTTCTAAAATAAGGCTAATTGACGTATATACAAAAATTATTGCAATTACTGCTAATCCATTACAGGAAAATAAAGATAAAGCTATGAAATCTGGCATGGATGGTTATATTTTGAAACCATTTGATATGAATAAGATAAAGACACAACTATATGATATAATGAAAAATAAAAATAATTATTGACAAATATATTTTTTAGGTATATAATACAAATAATTTAATATAGGCTGTGAAGAAACGAGTAGATTAAAAACTATCTCAAGAGATTAGAAGTCATTGGCTGAGAGCTTCTATAGATAAGTGTAATTGAAAACTATTTCCGAGCTATACTCGAAACCGTAGTGATAAGAGTAAGTAGAGGTGCTTTAAACCTATAGAGTCCCAATTAGGGTGGAACCACGAATTTATCTCGTCCCTAAACATTAATTTGTTTAGTGACGGGTTTTTTTATTATTTATAATTACGTAAATAAGATGAATTTATTAGGAGGATATTATGATAAAATTAACTATGCCAGATGGCAGTGCAAGAGAATATGAATCAGGTATTTTAGCTATAGATGTAGCTAAAAGCATATCGGAAGGGTTAGCTAGAGTTATTTTAGCAGCTGAATTTAATGGAAAAGTAGTGGATTTAAGTTCAAAATTAGAAGAAGATGGAGATATTAAATTTTTAAAATTTGATGATGCAGGTGGTAAATCAGCTATGTGGCACACTTCTTCACATATATTAGCTCAAGCTATAAAAAGATTATGGCCAGAAGCAAAATTAGCTATAGGACCATCTATATCAAACGGATTCTATTATGATATAGACATGGAATATAGAATGGTTGAAGAGGATTTAGCTAAAATTGAAAAAGAAATGAAAAAAATAGTTAAAGAAAATTTAGTTTTAGAAAAATTTGAATTACCTAGAAATAAAGCTATAGAGTATATGGCTGAAAAGGGTGAAGATTATAAGGTTGAGTTAATCAATGATTTGCCAGAAGATGAAATTATTTCATTTTATAGACAAGGTGAATTTGTAGACTTATGTGCTGGACCACATATTCAAACTACTAAAAAAGTAAAAGCTTTGAAATTATTAAGTATTGCAGGGGCTTATTGGAGAGGCGATGAAAAAAGAAAAATGCTTCAAAGAATTTATGGTATTTCTTTTGAAAAGAATAAGTTTTTAGAAGAACATTTAGAGATGCTTGAAGAAGCTAAAAAAAGAGATCATAGAAAAATAGGTAAAGAGTTAGATTTATATTTCATGTCTGAAGAAGGACCAGGATTTCCATTTTTTATGCCAAAAGGTATTGTTCTTAAAAATGAATTGATTTCATTCTGGAGAGAATTACATAAAAAAGCAGGATATGTTGAGATAGAAACTCCTATTATTTTGAATAGACATTTATGGGAAACTTCAGGTCACTGGTCTCATTATAAAGAAAACATGTATACAACTGTTATAGATGAACAAGATTATGCTATAAAACCAATGAACTGTCCAGGTGGTATGTTAGTATATAAAAACAACTTACATTCATATAAAGAATTACCTCTTAGAATGGCTGAGTTAGGTAGAGTTCATAGACATGAATTATCTGGTGCATTGCACGGACTTATGAGAGTTAGAACTTTTACTCAAGACGATGCTCATATATATATGACAGTAGATCAAATTAAAGATGAAATAAAAAGAGTTGTTACTTTAATAGATGAAATTTATAAGACTTTTGGCTTTAATTATTCAGTAGAAATATCTACAAGACCAGAAGATTTCTTAGGTGATATAGAAGATTGGAATGTTGCAGAGGCAGCACTTCAAGCAGCACTTGAGGAGATGGATGTTGCTTTCGAAATAAATGAAGGTGACGGTGCATTCTACGGACCGAAAATCGACTTCCAAGTATTTGACTGTTTAGGCAGGGGATGGCAATGTGGAACAGTTCAATTAGACTATCAATTACCTCAAAGATTTGAATTAGAGTATATTGGTGCTGATGGACAAAAACATAGACCAATTATGATTCACAGAACTGCTTTAGGAAGTTTAGAAAGATTCTTAGGTGTATTGATAGAACAATATGCAGGAGCATTCCCTACTTGGTTATCTCCAGTACAAGTTAAAGTATTACCTATATCAGATAAATTTAATGATTATGCTGCTTCAGTTGTAGATAAATTAGATGCAAGCGGAATTAGATCAGAGTTAGATGATAGATCTGAAAAAATAGGATATAAAATTAGAGAAGCTCAACTTCAGAAGATTCCTTATATGTTTGTTGTAGGAGAAAAAGAAGCTGAATCGAATTCAGTATCTGTAAGAGAAAGAGCGGAAGGTGATTTAGGTAGCATGGATATTGATAAAATTATTGAGGTTTTATCAAATAAAATTGATACTAGAGAAAATGATTCACCAGCATTAAAAAAATAAAAATCAATTAAATATATATTGAATTTGAGCGCTATACTCTAGGAGTTATAGCGCTTTTTATTTTTAAATGTTTTTCTAATGAAGTTTTAATCTTATTATACTTTTACTTTAATTTGATTATTGTATGATATATATAGTAAATAAATACAGAGAGAAAAATCTTATAAATAGAAAAGGAGAAGAACTATGAAAGTGAGTATTGAGTTAATTGATGAACTTAGAAGCAGAGTTAATGTATCATATGAAGAAGCTAAAAGGGTTTTAGAAGAAAATGATGGAGATTTAATTTCTTCTATTATACAGCTGGAAAAAGAAAAAAAATTAAATGAGCCAAATAAAGAGGAAACTGAAAATCAGCAATTTAAATCTAGAAAGAATAAAACTAAAACAGATGCTAATTATGAGAAGAGATATAAGGAAGCATATAGCAAACATGAGAAAGTTAGAGAAAACAGACATAAAGAATGTAAATCATTTTTCCAAAAATTATTTGGTTTGAAATTCACTGTTAAAAACACTGAGGATAAACAAATAATATCTATGCCGTTTGTATTGCTTATTCTTTTATGTATTCCCTTGTTTTGGTTAATAGCAGGCTTGGTGATAGTGGGTTACTTTATGGGCTATAGAATGGATATAAGTGGTGATAAATCAACTGCAAATGATTTTGAAGATTTAGGAAGAAAAGCTAAAGATATGGCAAATGCAGTAAAAAATGAATTTTCAGAAAAAAATAATAAAAATGAAAATACTAGTAGAAATGAAGAGAAAAAGAACGCTGTAGATGCTGAAGTTGAAGAAGTTGAAGAAAAACAAGCAGCAAGTAAGAATGTTTCTGAAAATGATGAAGAAGCAGAAATTATAATTGAATAAATGAATAGTGAATAGCACAGTTAAGTTGTGCTATTTTGCTTTACTTTTTAGTGTTACTTTTATATAATAGAGATATATATAATATAAGAGGTGTGATTATGAAAAAGAAGAAAATATTAATAGTTGATGACGAGCAGAAAATTTCTAGATTTTTAGAATTAGAATTGAATTATGAAGGTTATGATGTAATTACAGCTAATAACGGAAGAGATGGGTTTGAAAAAGGGCAGCAAGAAGATATTGATTTGATTGTACTTGATCTGATGTTACCAAAATTAAGTGGTACTGAAGTGTGCAGAAGACTTAGGAAAATTTCAGATGTGCCAATAATAATGCTAACTGCAAAAGATGATATTTCTGATAAAATTAATGGTTTAGATATAGGTGCAGATGATTATATGACTAAGCCATTTGAAGTAGAAGAATTGTTGGCTAGAATTAGAGTTTTGTTAAAAAGAAAATTTGTTAGCAGAAATAGTCATGAGGAAATAGTAAATGATAATAAATTATCTGTAGGTAAATTACAATTAAATAAAGATAGTTTTATAGTTAAATATGAAGAAGATACAATTGATTTAACAAAGAAAGAGTTCGAATTTTTACAGTATTTATTGTCAAACAAAAATATTGTGTTAACGAGAGAGAAAATCTTAGATAATGTATGGGGTTATGATTATTATGGAGATACAAATGTAATAGATGTATATGTTCGTTATCTGAGGAGTAAAATAGATCAAAAGTATAAAGATACAATTATTGAAACAGTAAGAGGTGTTGGATATACTATAAGGGATTAGTATGAGTAAAAAAAATAAGAAAACAAAAAACAAAAAAAATAAAAGTGCTTTTAATAGTATAGTGTTTTTCATACCAAGATTGATTTTTAGATTGATTAGTTTTATAGTTACAAGTATAAAATTCTCTATGTCTTTCAAGATAATTATGTCATACGTGTTTGTTTTTTCTTTGATAGTAGTAACTATTGCTTTTTCAACAAGTTCAGTGTATTTTTTTGAAAAGGCAAATGATATAGTATTTGAAAATATTGAAGAAGATTTAGGCTTAATTGAGAAAAATATATTTGATAAAGGAGAGCTGAAGCAAATTGCGGAATCAAATAATATAGAAGTTTCTATATGTAATTTGAATGATGAATATTTAAATACTAGTGAATATGTATGTAAATATAGATATGATTGGTATTCATTTTTTAAGTCCATATGGAATGATAAAAAATATAGATGTGATGAAGAGACTATGATTGACAATGTTAATTTTAAAATTAATATTTATTATGATGTAAACTCAATTTACCTTACAGCAGTTAAAATGTTTCAAGTGGCGTTAATTGCAGGTGCGATAGTTTTAGGTTTGTTTTTACCTTTCTTTATAAAATCTAGTAGAAATTTAATTAGACCTATAAAGAATATAACTAAAACTACAAAAAAAATAACAGTAAGTAATATGAATCAGAGATTGGATATCAATCAATCTCAGTTTGAATTAGAAGAACTATCTAAAACTATAAATAAAATGTTAGATGGAATAGAAGAGGGTTATAAGTCGCAACAAATGTTTGTATCAGATGCATCTCATGAGCTAAGAACACCTATTGCAGTTATAAAAGGCTATGCGGATATGTTAAACAGATGGGGTAAAAATGATAAAGCTGTTTTAGATGAATCTGTAGATGCAATAAGAAACGAAGCTGATAATATGCAAGATTTAGTAGAAAAATTATTGTTTATAGCAAGAAGTGATAAAGATACTTTGGTCATAAATAAAGAACTATTTAGTGTAAAGGAATTATTATTAGAGTTAGAAAAAGAATATGATTTAATTGAAAACAAACATCTAGTATCATTTGTTATATTGAAAGAAGCTAAAATATATGCTGATAGAAATAGAATAAAGCAAGCTACTAGAATTTTTATTGAAAATGCTATAAAATACACTCCTGAAAATGGAGAAATAGTTGTAACAGGAGACTTTTCAGAAGGCTATTACAATGTGTCAGTTAAAGATAATGGTATAGGAATAGCGAAAAATGATTTAGGAAAGATTTTCGATAGACTTTATAGAGCAGAGGAATCAAGAGATAGAAACATAGGTGGACATGGTCTTGGTCTTTCTATAGCTAGAATAATAATGAGAAGACATGGTGGCAGAATAAAAGTTAAAAGCAAATTAGGTAAAGGTACTGAATTCACTCTACAAATGCCTTTAAATAAATCATAATATTAACTTTGAAAAAGAAGTAGTAATTTTGACTATTTCTTTTTTTTATGATATAATACAATGCTATAAAGAGATAGGTAGGTAATTAATGATTAATATAAGAGAATTAGAAAAGCACCTTCTAGAGGTGGAAAAACCAGCTAGATACATTGGTAACGAATTGAATTC